>OFQY01000086.1_pt1 | contig 40687 bp, 85 predicted proteins | sample 1542991 | NCBI WGS metagenome assembly OFQY01 (sample SAMN07774224, study PRJEB24372) | wastewater metagenome | isolation source: Exp Tend VB 10WW | collected 2016-02 | reverse complement strand
GCGCTCCTTATTGTGTGTCAAATGACGGTTTCAGAGGTTGGCCAGGAAGCATCAGTGGAAAAGCTACTTATTCGTTTGTTCCACAGATCAGTCTAAGAAAGATATTACCAAGAATTGACATAAAGAAGCGCTCCAATCTAGAATTCACGCCCTCATACAACGATCGCAGGACTGTGTTGGCTAACACTGGCTCTGTTGACGCGCCGATCGGTCTGTCGTTTCTTGACATTCAAGGTGACGGATCGCAGATTTACGATCTGTTTCGCAAACAGACGCATTGTGTCAGATCGCGATCTATGAATGATTTAGAGTTTTTCACGCTTCCAAGCAAAGCGATATCAGCGTATTGTGACAATGACATTGATGACAGCGATCTGCGGCTCGCGTCAGCGTCATCAATTAACACAGCTGTGCCCAACAGCACAGTTCGGATGTCATCACGTCACTCGATCAAGCTGGCGTTCAAAATCGCAAGAGAAGCAAAATTTTTGCCAAACATCTCAACTGGACTCGTGTTCGATCCAGACAGCGAGTCTTTTGTCTTAGCTGGTGTTGACAAGATCGTTATCGCAAACACAGAAGCTCGACGAGCTGCTGAAGACAGTTTTGGTTTTAATGCTGTCGGTCATTATGTTGCGTCTGGCACATATGTCATATCGTCGCAGTCGCAATCAACGTTGTCACCTGGTCTGTATTCTCCAAGCACTCAAGTCAGCAAAGCAGATCTGCTGTCAACGTTTTATAACACGTCTATCACGCTTAGTGATGGCGCTATTTCATTTAGAACGTTTAACAGCAATGTTCAGTATAAGCCAATCAAAACTCAGATCAAAAGACCGTTTGCTGTTGAAGCAGTTGAATTAGAATTACCGATAAAAGCGAATGATGCTTGGTTCAGAGATCTGACAAAGATAAACGTAAACTTTCCAAACCAATCATACTCTGGCTGGAATCTTGGTGGGCCAGGTGTCACGTGTATCTTGTTAGTCGACAGAGGTTCATCTCTAAAACGCTTTAGAGACATCATCGCTACCGGCTCGATCACGCACATAACAGACTATCAAACTGTGTCAAGCTCTGTGACTTCGCTGGGCGGATACGCTGCACTAGTGAATCCAGTTGGGTTCAGAACGTGCGGCGGAGATCCCGCAGCTGTTGTAAACGCTGTCAGCGGTCCATACACTGGTAGCATCAAACTATTTATGCCTGTCTCTACTGCGATTGGCAGTTATATGGCGCTCACAGGTTCTACGACGACTGACACTTTTTTGAAAACGTTGCCGCTGAGTGAAACATTACCAAAGAGCAATCTGTCATATGATTGGGTGAACGCGATACCAGTGCATCTAACGCCATTTGGAAGATCACATGATGGCATATCAATATCTGCTAGATCGTTTGTCGCTAGAGAAGCTGGCGCAAGCAATGATATCAAGCAAAGATTTTATATCACTGGTTCTGCTCTGACAGCGCTGTCAGCATCACTTAATGGTTACACTTCTGTCACATATGCTGGCGCAGCGCATGACGTCGCATCTTCACCGTCACCATATATCTTGCTGCCAAATGATAACATCAGAATCATGATCTCTAGATCTAGACCGTCATGGACTGGCAGCGGGATCAGTGACACTAGCTTCGATCGCGGTCTTGACACGCAAGCTGAGCCGATATTTGGCATCTCACTCGGTGAGATGCGATTGAATCTTATCGGCAGATATGTGAAAGAGGGTGAACTCACGGAGATTCATGAAGATCACGTTTCAGAAAACATGATCGGCGACGAACCAGTCGTAGATCAGTTAGAATTTTATACAAATGGTGAGCGATTTGGCACGTACGTAGATGATTACATCACGGGCTCATATCTCACGCAGACGCCAACTGGATTTGTTAACTCGGGCATCAGAGGCAAGATTTTCAGCGTCGCTAATGCATCTAGTTCAGCACAGTTTGACACGTCATTATATTCAGTCGCGATCACGCGACCGTCATGGCTCGCTGGCAGCACACACATAAACTCTGCTGTCTGTGAAGAAGAGCGATATTATGATTCGATGTTGCCACCAATCGATCAGATCGCTAGAAAAAACGGCGCTTCAGTGCTTTATCAGGGAGCTGGATATTACGTCGTGAACAGACCGACAGCTGTCATCTTTTATGACATCCCGACAGAGCACACAGCTTCTATCGCTCCATACTCTGACAACATCTGGTCAAAAGCGTTTCCGTTTGAGCCAAGATATTCAGCGCTGCAGCGGCGCACTGACATAACAACTTTCTATAACTGCGATCTTCGCTTGCAAAATGGCACTGTTGCAAACATAGGCGCGCTGATAAACGACGGCGTCGCAAACAACTTGATCACGATCAGGATGCAGCATAAACCGGGTATCACAGCTGCAGTTTCGCCATCATCACCAAATGAATACTTTTTCTATCCTCTTGACGCAGTTGGAAACAATCCTCCGAAAGTCATAACAGGTCCAGTGACAAACATCTTTCAGTCTAAGACTGATCTGATAAAAACGCTCTATGGCACGGGAGATCTGAACACGATCATGATCACGGGTTCGTCAGGCCCGATGGGATCAACAAACGCTCCAGATTATGTCAGCTATAGTTTTGATCCGCCATCTTCAAGAACGTATTCTTTTGGAGCAAAACCGATCATTCGTGGTTGGAAATATGGGCTAATCAGCGGTTTGAGAACTGTGACAAGAGCTGTCTGGAGACGAGATCATTATGGGCAGTTCAGAGACATGCTAGAGCAGCGCATTCACACAAAATTCGCAAACGATCTTGATGGTTCAGTCTCTGAGAGTCCAGCGTCAGTCTTGTTCTTAGACGCTTACAATCGAGACTACAAAGATCCGTCTGCGACAGATTCATCTAATCTCAGCTATGAGGCAACTTCTTCGCTGCCATATTTCGACGGCGTTGTCCGAAATCGGTGATGTTAAGAGTGCCAAACTCATTTGGCCCGATCGTGTATATCACGCGCTTGATCCCGTAATTTGCGATCGCTCTCGCACACGTCTTGCATGGCATCGCGAGAGCGATCTTGCCAGGAGACTGAGTGATCTTGTTATCTTTTGTGATCCTAGCGACGAACATCTTGCATCCGCGCAAGTCAGTCTTCTGACGAGCGCGAAAGATAGCTGCGACTTCTGCGTGAATGCTGAAACAGTCAGGATTGTCTGTCATGATCGCTGTGTATGCATTCATCTTTGGAAGATTGCTAGACCACGAGATGATCGAGCCACCCTTGACTATGACAGCTACGAGATGAGCAGTGAGCTTGTCACAAGTAGTCTTCACTCGCTTCACAGCGCTCACGAGATGCGGCGGGAAGCCATGACACTGTTCAGATATGATATCCACCAACAGCCTCCAAAACAGCGTTCATAAATCGCTTGTTCGCACACGGTGCAGTAATTCTATTGATCAACCAAGCCATGACTGTCGTGCGTCGATCGATGATCGCAAAAGCACCGCTCGCAAGCAACGCATTTTTCATTTTCTTGACAGCTGAAGCCATCTGTTTGCGATCATGCGCGAGCGCTTTGATTGGCAGCAATTCTTGCTCTGCGCTACTGCACCAGATTTTTAATCGCTTCTGCAGATCTAGCACTGCCGATCTCACTGTGTCTGTCAGAAACGTGCTAGCGATGATGTCATCAAATGAATCACTGACGATCGTCTGCAGCGCAGTCCTTGGTGAGCGATTCAGCAGCTGCTGCGCTGAGTTAGCTACGCAAAATTTCGGACACTTCACTTTCACTCGATTGAAGACGCCATCAGTGATCTCGACTACTACAAATCCCTCGCGCTCTTCTGGTTCTGCATCTTTGATTGATTCTGCTAGAGAGTCTAGCGAGTCAAGAGTCATGTCTGTGTACGCATGCTTGACTCCGATCAGATTCGCTGCGTCTCTGGGATCGCTCTCAGTGCCATCAGCGACGCTGATGATCCCAAGCAATATCAGCTCGTCAGCTTGGTGATTCACTACGTGTCGATTTTTTGGACCGACAAGTTCAAATACGTACGTCTTTGACTCGTCAAGCAAAGACACGTCTTTGTCTTGCCACAGACGCCAGAAGAGTTGAGCGTACGTCATGCCGTCATAGCGCGGCATGTCAGCGTCAGGCACAGATCTAGTCGCGATGTGCCACACGCCGCAGAAGTGATACATGATGATAAGCGTGCCATCATACTTGATCTGCACAAATGCTTTAGATGGATCTGTGATCGTTGCGCCGTGTTGACCAGCGTTAAAGAAGCGCTTGAAAGGTCTCGCTACGACGCGTGGATTTTTGATCAAATCACACTCTGTGATCGCTGAGTCAGACGCGATCACCAAACCTCTGCACAGAGATGCGATGTTGTCAAGAGGATCAGCTTCAGACTGATCATATGTGAGAGAGACTCGAGTCTTATCGCAAGATATTTTTGCATAGATACCGCGAGCTTGTAGCGTGATGAGAGGCTGCTGTCGCAAAAGCGACAAAAGATCTGTCATAGTGTTGTCATGCATGATATCTTCACAGTCCAACCAAAGCGCCCATCGATTGCAAGAATCGCTGTCATTTCGTGATCGACAGCGATCGTGATCGCGAGCACGCAATCTTTGTATATTGTCTTTGTGCCGCGAAAATCTTGATCTGTCGACAGGCAGAAATCTTTTGTTGTGATGATGATCGCGCCAGGTGACAGCGCTTGATTCATAATACTGCTTGCTTTTTGTTTATTCACAGATTATCGCAGAACGTTTGGGATCTTTAATTTGAGATTCTTTCCAACGCGTTTGTAATTCGTTCCTGCGCAACGCTGGTGATATTCGTCATACAACCCAATGTTCCCATCGTCTTTGATCCACTGGATCTTGAACACAGTTGTGTATAACCAGATACCAGTGTCAGAGCAAAGCTCTACAAGAACGTTGTCACCAGTTTTCAACTGGAAGACACCTGTAACGCTGACCGCGTCTTGCAAGTGATCGATGCTAAATTTCTGCTTCTCTGTTTTTGGCTTGATGAGCTCTTGGATCTGCTCTTGTTCTGTTAATGTGCTATCTTCAAAAGATGACAACGATCACCCCTGACATGTCTGCAGACAGTTTGTGATGTAATACTTGCAAAGTGCACCATTTCGCGACTTGTCGATGCAATTCAAGCAAGTAGCTAGTGGGCTCTCTCTAGAACACTCTTCTGATGCAATTGTGCAATTGTATAAAACGCAAACATACGCCAAATTTGTACAATTTTTTGCTGCATCGTTGCTCCCTCCGTCAGTTACATCAGACATTGAATTTGCTGCTCCGTTGCTCTGACATTCAGAGACACCACGATCTGCACATGGATCATAGTCAGCGTTTGGTCCAGTGCAACTTAGTGCGAGCAGAGCGATTGTTCCCAACAGATTACGCATTTTTCTCCCTTAAAGCTTGCTTGACGTATTCATACAACACGATATGTGCTGTCATAGCAGTGTTCAAGCAAAATCCAATTCCTGGCATCGGTATATAGATCAGATCATCAGCAGCGTTAACTATGCCCTCTGGTACTCCAGAGGTTTCATGTCCTGCAATGATCACAGTATCTTGTGTCATGTCAAATTTGTAATCACAAATTGATTTTGCGTTTTCGCGCAGCTCAACAGCTACAAGTCTTGATCCTTTGATACTCTCTAAAAAATCTGCTGGATTCTTGTGTTGAATGATTTTCACATAATCTGACGTTGATCCGCTGCGACTGCGCAGCTCGTCGCGCTGTGGGACGTGACCTATCACGTGAACTGCTTGCGCTCCAAAACACGCCGCAGATCTCACTATCACGCCTATGTTTATGTCTAGCTGAAATTCAACAGATGCGATGCTGCATCGAAATTTTGCAGCTGACTCACTCTTGCGAGTGTAGCGCTGTATTCTCGTCTCTGACCGCGACATATTGCACCGATTCATTTTGAGCTCGTGGCGTTGCAGACTTAGCCAATGCAAGCATGATCACTGCAGCAAGAAAGAAAAAGATCCCGCAAAAAGCTGGAAGCTCTATGTTTTTGCCCAGAATTTTCTGAGCGATCGCGCCAGCGAAGACACTGCCAGACCTGTTGATCGGCACTGAATATGTCTGCTCTGTCTTTGACATCATGATCATCGGGCCAAAGATGCCAGTAGCTTGTGCCAATATTCCCATAAAAAACGCTTTGATCTGCGTCTCTGTCGGCAGACTAGAAAAATCTGTAGCGTCTGTCACTAACAGACTGGTGACACTTATCGTCAACATCAAGAAGCAACACATGAGCTGTGATGCACACAGAAATCTGAAATTCTCTTGATTAGATCCGTAATGTTTCATGTTTACGAAATACGCACAGATATACAGACCTAATATGACGAGCCATCCTGTGCCCGTTGGCAAACCAACACCCATGATGCTGCAGAGCACTGCGATAAAAGCTAGACAGAATCCAATCCATGTGTTTGTTTTGACAGGCCTATTATGTATCCCGTCACTAACTGGAGCCATTAATAAGACACTGCCTCTAGTTAGAAGGAGCATCGTTATCAGCGCAGCTCCGGTGTACATGTAGCTGGCGTTTGTTGTCAAGCTGATAGTTGCGCTTGCGCAAGCCATGCCGACGTTCGTTGCAGTGAATTTTAATTCTTTCCAAAAAGAGAAGATGTCTGACGGTTTTTTTGAGCGAAAAGCTCTATACGCTCCGATCAGAAAAAACTCTAGCACGGTCACGACACAAGCAGCTGCAGATGTGAGTATCATTATCTGCCATATCTTAGCTTTTGTGCCAACTTGCTTTGACAAGATCGCGTACGGTATATACGCGATCACATACAAAAGAAATGAAAGCCACAACCAAGGATTTTTAACGATTCGATCTTTACACTTGTTAAAGACAAGTTTGATCGAGTTTGCCAAGACCGAGAGCCGCAGATTTGTGTTAGTCTTCAGCATGTTTTGACTTCTTCATGTTAACTAACCCTGACTCATCGAGTCGGGCAGACATGACATCTGCCCGCAAGCAATTAGTGATTCTTATTTTGTTTCAGAGATGCCAGCTCCAGCTTTGTGCATGATGTAAGCGCCGATCACAGACAGTCCGATCAAAGCTGTGAACAGCCCGCTGTAGCCAAGTGGTGCTTTTAGTGCTCCGATCGCGCCAGAAGCAAAGTGTCCGACAGCGTTTGAACCAAACCAGAATCCCATGTGCTGCGCTAGCTTTTTGTGTGGCGCAGCGTGTCCGATCAGCGTCATGATCGCTGGTGAGATCATCAATTCTGCCACAGTCATCTTGAAATACATAGCGATGATCGGAAACATGCTAGCTTGTCCCGGTTGTGACAGCAAGACGCTGATCAACACGTTCACAAATCCCAACGCGATTATCAGCATCCCGACGACAAGCTGTCGCTTAAACGAGAGTCCCAATCTTGTAAAGAACATCGGGACTCTGCTGCCGAGCATGATCACGAAGACAGAATTCAAGCCAGAGAACAGAGTCGGCTGAATTTCATATGACATGAAGTGCCTGTCGATGATGTCGCGAGCATAAAATGTCAGACTGCCATTAAACTGATTAAAGACAGTCCAGAAGATCGCTGCGGCAGCGTACACCATGTACAGCGTTTTTTCTGACGCAGAAAGTTTGATGTCAATGCGTGCATCTGCAGACGGTTCGGGATCTTTCTCTGCAGCTCTCTGAATCAGTTTTGATCGAGCGATGATCGCTGTGAGACCAGCAGCAAGACCAGCGCTAGCGAAAGCTGCTGGCCAACCCAATGTTGTGCGCGCTAACTCACCGACAAGAGGTGCTAACATCGCTCCGACGTTTGTGGCGATGTATAGCTTGTAAAAAGCAGCTGTTTTGTTTTTCTGATCTGCTATCGCTCCGCAGATCGCTGTAGCTGACGGCTTGTAGAGTCCATTTCCGATCATCAGCAAGATCACTGCAAGTAGAAGAGGCGCAGCGATCGCAAAAGACACATAGCTCATAGCTAACGCTGCGGCGCCAACTGCTAGTGCTTGTTTGCGACCGACTCTGTCAGACAAGATGCCACCAGCGATCGGACCGATGTATGCTGTCCCGCTGATCACACCAGTTAAAAACTGCGCTGCGGTTGTTGAATAACCCAATTTCTCATTGAGATAGATCGCGATGAGGTCTAAAACAAGATAAAACCCCATCCGCTCCGCTCCATGTCCAAGCAACAACCAATTTAGCGCCTTGTTCATCTGTGAATCTCCATTAGTTGAGACGTTCTGATACTAGATTAGACAGCATTTATTAAATTGTTTGCATAATTTATTTTTTCATCTGTAAAATCAGCAAAATGTTTGCGCGTAACGCGCAAAATTCGCAAGTACACTGCATCATCTGGAGAGATAGAGCAAGTTCGTCTGGACAGACGTGAGCACCAGACATGATCGTTAAGGTTAGCGCGACTGTGTATAGCGTAAACGCGATATGCATCTTATTCTTCAAGAAGAAGTGATGCTTCTTCATCGCTGACGGACATGGGCGCAGACAAATTAGTTTTTCTCGCTAACGTAGCAAGATTTTTCAGCGAGTGCAATTTTGACAGCTTGTCTGCGTATTTTGAATCTATTGCTGTTTTTGCTGATTCGCTCACGTGTTCTGCGTAAATCAACCAATCTTTTAGAGATTTGATTGGATCTTCTAGTGAAGATTGTCTGTGATCGCTACACGCGTAAGCTGGAATCTGCTCAATCTCAGAGCGAATCGCTTCATTTAATGCAGAGATGCGTCTCTCTGCACAGATCAAGACATCATATGAATTTATCATTGCGCTAGCCATGTTTCATGTCTCTTTCAAAATAAGATCTTGCGTCGTGCAGTGACTGCTGTGTGCCAACATCAAACCACTTGCTCGCGATCTTGATCGCTAGACACTTATGTGATTTGATCAAGCGCTCTATCATAGAGCCCATGTTGTCTGACGGTGACGTCTGAACTGTCGTGAGAAATTTCACAGCTTTGCTTGACAGAGCGTATAGCGCAAGAGCTGCGATGTCTGACTCAGGTGAAACTGGTTTTTCAGCAAATGACGTGACAAAATTTCTGTCATCAAGCGTCACGATGCCAAATCTCGACGCGTCAGATCTGTTAACTGTCTGAGTCGCGATGCACACATCTGCGACACCAGAACTGATAGCAGTCTTTGATGCTGAGCAGAAATCACTGATCTCTGTGTCACTAGAGAACACGTTATCGCTCGCTGAGACGAGATTGCACGTTTTAGCATTAAGAGATCTGAACGCTAGCTGAGCGTCTGCGACTGCGCCTCGGGCATCATCAGCTGATGACATACCATTGTCCACTGTTGGGCACCCGATGACTTGATACTGAGACAAAAATCTGCTGTTTGAGACGATAACGGTATTGTCTGCGTTCGCACCAAGTTGACGCATCAGCTTTGACACGATCGTCTCATCACCGATTTTGAGCAGTCCTTTTGGAAGAACTCTCCCAAGTTCACCAAGTCTTGTTCCAAATCCAGCAGCTAAGATTGTAAGCGTGTGTGATTCTGTCATTTTCTTTTCAACAAGAATTTTTCACTGTGATACTTCAATATCACTCTTCCGACACCTTTCGCAAATCGTTCAGTCGCAGTCTTCACAACAAAACCCTCTTTGATGTTGTGTCCAAGTGAAGACTGACCGTCAGCTAGTCTGACTAGCGATTTAGACCACGGTCCACTGTAAAGTCGCGTAGCCGTCGGAATGTCAAGTGACGCTGCGAGCGATTCAAACTGCTCATCTGTGAGATATGACATTGTTGTCTTGTCTTGTGCTTCAAATAGCAAGAGTCCCGGATTGTCTCTAGTGAATCCATATTTCAGATCTTTGCATCCGACGATCTCTCCAAACACGACTGTGTTTGGGTGCTTTTGCATCTTGTTCACAAGATCGTATTTTTTCGCAGCGATGTTAAATATTGAATCTTCTTCTGGTGTGATGATCGCTCTTCGCGAAGCTAAGATAAATTCTCTGTCAAAGAGAAACCTGATATTGTTTCCGTGAAACTTCTCTCTGATGTGAACTTCTTCGCCTTCGCGTAAGACGTCCGGCCATGAGCGCAAGTTGTCTATGTTTGTGTAACGCGGCAAGACAAGCATGTCTTCTGGCGTTTCACGCTCATCATCTGAATCTTCTGGTGGCTCCCAGCGCTTTATGTTGAGTGCTTCTGTGACATCGTCACCCTCTGACATCTCAGGCGTCGCTCTGATAAGAGCGCCCATAGAAAACACGCCCCTGATCTTTCGAGCTCGGATCCTGCCGTCGTTTCCAAATATGTGAGCAAACCTTGCGTCATTCTTTGGAAGAACAGCAGTGATCGGGATATACACGCCAAGATCGCCCTCTGATATCTCTCCGTCTTTGACGATCACGTTATAATCAAACACTTTTGTGACAAATAGCGTGTCTGCATCAAAGTGCTTGTCTAACTTGCCGACCCTTACAACTGTAGCTTTGAACGTAGACATGTTAGATCAACTTTCTGTGAGAATAATAACTCAATCAAATTAAGTTTGCACTGTGCACATTGATATTTTAGATCATGACAAAACAACAAAAAATCTTAGCGATAGCTGCGTCTGCATTGCTTGGAGCGTGCGTCAGTCTCTCAACTCTGACAAGTGATTTTGCTGATCGCTCTAGCGTTGCAAGAAAACTTGACGATGGAAAAACTGAGCTGACACTAAAGTGTCAGAGAGCAAGTTTAGAGGGCGTGCAGCTCGCAAAACGTGACGCGATCGCTGCACTTCTATCAAAGAAACGCGCATCAGAATTGCGTGATGCAGTGTATGAAGCGTGCAAACAACCAACAGAGGTGCAACATGACATGGTTAGCAAGCCTATGGTCGATGGCGGCGTCGATGCTCACAAAGTGGACGCGCAATGAAGAGCGACGCGCAGACGCTGACGAACAAGCTATCATTGATGATATCAAAGCAGCAGAAGCAAAGCGCGCGAAACAAGATCAACCCAAATGATCTCGTTTATTAGAGACAGACACCACAGCGATGAGCGCGCACAGCGCAGCGACACACAGTCCCAACTTGTAAGACGATATTGACCACATCCCTATCTCATTTCTAGCGAACCAGATCGCTGTGATCAAGACTGCTAGTGGCGTCGTCACAACATAGAACAGACCAACATTTCTGCCGGGAACTCGAAAGCGCCCAGACGCGGGAGCGCTCTTCAGTCTTGTCGTGACTAGAGAGATCGCTTGCAACGCGTAGACGACGCCATATAAGATCACGTCAATCTCTATCAGACGTTTTAGCCCAATGCTCATGCTGAGCGCGTATATGACGCAAGACACGATGACAGCGACATATGGCACTCCTCGTGAATTAACAGCAGACAACGCTTTTGGCAGAATGCGATCTTTAGACAGAGCTTTCGGTATCTGCGCATATGACGTAACAAGTGAACTGAACATCCAGACACCGCACAGCATCCCACCGATCGCCGTCCAAGCTCTTAAAAACCTGCCGCCAATGGTCTCTGCCACGTCAACCCAAGAGCCAACTACCATTGATGTAGTGTGATATTTTGAAGCTACGTAGATAGCGCTAGCGTAGCAACACGTTGTGATCAGAACAGCTAGAAATATGCCACGCGGGTATGTCTTGCGTGGATCTTTCACTTCTTTTGCTAGAGTTGACGCGTTATCCCAACCGAGATAGTTCCACAGACACATCAAGATCGCGATCTCTTGTGACGTCTCTGTGTTAAGAGGTGAAGTGACGCTTGGCATCCCGACTGCACCAAACAACATGATCACAAACGGAGCTAGCAAGATCAGCATTATGAATGTCGCTGCGTTGCCGACAAACTTGATCCCAAGCATGCATAGCGCAGCGCAGCAACAGATCATCAGTGATCCGATCAGCCACGCTGGTGAAAACAGTGATATGTCTGTCCCTAAAGACGGACAGAGCTTTGCAAGATAGATCACAAACAGCGATGGGTAGATAGCCATGTCAAAGAAGCTCATCGCTAGCGATGACCAAGCAGTCAGCGCTGCCATGAGTCTGCCGTTTGACGCTTTCACCCACTCATAATATCCACTCTCAGACGGATTAGCAGCAGCCATCTCTCCGACAAGAAATGAGATAGGGATCGCCCAGACTAGAGGTGTGATGAGTATAGCGACGAGCGCAAGCTTCCAACCGAGAGAAGCGACTGTCTCTTCAAGAGCGTAGGGTCCACCAGAGACGATAAAAAATATGATGGATGCTAGAGAGAGCGAAGACAGCTTGTTCACAGTCAATACCTCGATCTGTTTTGCGCAGATCGAAAATATCAACTGTTTGATAGCTTATGCACAGCTAGAGAAATTTTGCAGAGTGCTCACGACTTGCGGCGCACCTTGACAGAATGCTGTTGCGCTGATCTGTTCAATGACACACAAGACGTCTTGAAATGAATCAAGCTCAACAGATTCAACAGTGATCGATTCTGCATCAGAATCGAAGCTGTGAATTGTGAGACACCAGATCTTTGTCGGCGAGTCAGGTGAATCGCTGATCTGCTTGACGTCCAACACAGTCTTGTCAAGAACGACAGAAGATAGATGTTGAACGCAGCGATTTGACGTCCCACAGCACTCATCTTCTTCACATTGATACGAAGCGCTGTATGACGATCTGACATCACCAAACATGTCTAGACGCGATCTCGTCATGCTGTCAATCGCTTGATTCGGTCTCCAGTCAAGCAGATCTCTGATGATCTGAAGCGTCGCCGCAGTTCCGATCATCTCGATCGATAGCGATGGTCTGTCATCAAAAGACGCAACAACAGAGAATCCTCGACACATATTGCCTGATTCATCTGCTCCAAGCGCAGAGAACACATAGATGATCTGAAGCTTAGATGGACTCGTTGGTTTCAGAATGACGACTGGGATCGAGCCTTTCTCTAAGAGACACAGTTCTGCAGTCACGTCAGTTCGAAGATTTTCGACTGATTTTGCGATGACTGACAGAGACTCTGTCGGATTCGCGCGAGGTAGCACTGTCTTCAATGTTTGCATGTCTATCGTTCCTCAGATTCACGATAACCAATTTTATCGTGTTCAACACTTGCACATTTCTATTTCGCTGTTGAGCGTTTTTACAGCGCTTTCAACAGCGCTTTCATACACAGAAAAATCAGCAGATCGCGGTAATTCACCGCTGTCAACAAGAGATTCAACTTGTCGCTTGACGATGCCGATGTCGCGGCCAGAGAGTCCCCATCTCTGGATCAGCCAGTCTCCGAATCCCTTTCTCAGAGCTTGAGTGACAGCGTCTTCTGCTATGACGCGATCCATCTTAGCTAGAAGATCGTCAGCGTTCTTTTGAGCTCGCTTGATCTTCACTGGATTTCTTGTTGTCAGATCTGCTTTTGACAGAGTCATCAGATCTGATGCTCGATCGCCGCACTCTTTTACAAACCTTCTGACAGCTGAGTCAGACCACTCTTCTGAGTGTTCTGCTGGACGCAGGTGATGCGCTACTAACCATGACACGCTTTCAGTTAGAGAGTTGGGTGATTTGGCGTCACGTAGCATCGACTCTGTGAGTCTTGCACCAACTATTGGGTGATTGTGAAACGTCGGCCCTTTACCAGCGACGATCTTAAACGTCGCGGGTTTTCCTATGTCATGCATCAGAGCTGCGAGTCGCAGCGTCAGAGTGTTGGGAACGCCACTGATCACTGCTAGAGTGTGTTCCCAGACGTCTTTGTGCTTGCGATCTGGTTCTTGAGAGAGCGCGATCATGTCTTCTACAGTCGGAATCACAAGATCCAGCGCGCCACAAGCCTGAAAGACTCGCAGACCAAGCGTTGGATTTTTCTCAGTGAGGATCACTGACAGTGCTTCAAACGCTTCTTGAGAAGAGAGAGATCGCTCACACTTAAACGCAGCGCAAGCTCTGATAGACGCAGCGACGCCGTCGCTGCGCAGCGTCAGAGACGTAGAAGCTACCCACAGAGACGCAGCGACAGCGTCTCTTTGATTTGAGAGAGTGTGTGTCATGTGCGTCTAAGTCTCATGCATGAAAGCCCAAAACTGCCTCAGATCTTTTGTGCGTTCCTCAGTCGCGGCATATGACCCGTCTGTGAACAGAGTGCACATGATCATGACGTCACCAAGATATTGTTTGCAACCAGACGCAAGAACAAACGCAAAACACGTGAATTTGTTGCTTTTTTGCTCTGCTTCACTAAGTTTTTTACGAAGCTGTCGATCTTTGAGGTTTACAAGACATGACCCTGGTGGTATGTCATTCTCGATCATGAACTGATCATATCAACCTTGTGTGATCTTTGCACTGTTATTTGCGTGTTGCCATTTTTTGGAGCTTGCAACCAGACTGAAAGATCTTATATCGAGACGAGCACTCTACACCGATCGGCTCTCGCAGATCTTGCAAAGAAACTGTGCAAGATACGTAGCCGTCAGAATCAGAGTCGTAATTCATGCACGAAGCACCCATGACGTTATAGCCCAACTTTTGAGCGTATGCTTTTGCTTCTTGTTCAAGAGAAGACACGTTCTCAACGCAGCCGCTGACGCTGATCACCATGCACGCAGATAGCAAGTGTTTTCTAAATTTGTTTAGCATGAGCATTATCATATCTATGATTCGTAATCAATACACAGAATTGTTTGTGCATGTCTAAAATGACGCGTGATATGATTTGATCATGCAAGCACACACAAATCATATCATGCAGACAGTTAGCGACGTGATGTTTTTCAGGCATCTGCTGGCGAAAAACAAATTTTTAGCAGCGTGTTTTCTGATCACACTTTACATCGCTTCAAAATAAATGAACATCTTCATCTTAGATAGCGATCCGACTATCGCGGCTCAGTCACTAGCAGATCAGCACATCAACAAGATGATCGTTGAGCATTGCCAGCTGTTAGCGACAGCACACGACAAAGACCTCTCACCGTACAAGCACACTCACTTCAATCACCCTTGCGCAAAGTGGGTTAGAGAGTCTCTAGCAAATTACGTCTGGCTGATCCAATGCACTGGCGCACTGATCGACGAGCGACATCACAGGTGGCCCGATCGAGCCATTCACAAATCTGAAAATGTGTGGTTGTGGTACGCTGAGAATGCTGACTTGATCAGTGTCAACAGCACCGATCTGACGCCATTCGCTCAGGCGATGCCTGACATCTTCAAGTCAGATGACGCTGTGAAATCATACAGAGCTTACTATAAGACACACAAGCGAGTGCTAAATCACAAGCCTGCTTCATGGACAAACAGAGAGACGCCTAGCTGGCTCAGCGACTAGCTGACGTCTGCAGCTCTGGTTTCCACCGCTTTCGCTTCTTTGGCAGATCTCCAGAACACATCTTCACAAGCTGCATCTGATCGTGAATCGTGGCGTAATGTACGTTACACGGACCGTACAGATCACCAGTCTGCGTCAGAATGACAAACTGCACTGATGTTGTTTTGCTATTCTGCTCGCGAGTGACGCTCAGTATCATTCCGAGCCCTATGTTCTTGTGTTCACTGTTGATGACAACACCAGGCATGATGTGTTCTGTCTTCATGTATTTTTGCGTGTAAAGATTATATAGAGAAATCGAGAAGTTTTAGTGACGCAGCTGCTTTGTCATCGCTGCAAGCAGAAGCCATGCTCTGTAAATTTGAGAGCTGGCGCCTGATCTCACTGACTGGAGTGTTGGTGCGAACTGACCATTCTAGCAGAGCTTTGCGTATCGTGATGATAGCTTCAGTGTCAAGCATGCGTGATCTCCCGTAAGATAAATGTATTTTGTTTCGCAAAAGAATGCACTTCTTCTAAGAACATCTTATAATCTAAGATGTGAGCTGCTCAGATGACCGAGAGTCGCAGCTAAGCGTCAATTTAGCTGAGGAAAGTCCGAGCTTCATAGAGCACAGCGCTAGTTAACGACTAGTCAGAGTGATCTGAAGAACAGTGCAACAGAAAGCAAACAGCCGAAGCTCTGACAAGAGCTGGCAATGGTGAAACGGTGCGGTAAGAGCGCACCATGCTGCTGGTGACAGCAGTGATCTGCAAACTCCGCTGGAAGCAAGATCAGACAGAGAGCGATTGCGTTGCTCGCGCAGCTCTCGGGTAGATCGCTAGAGCGCTGCAGTGATGCAGCGCCAAGACAGATGACTCTCTAAAACAGAACTCGGCTTATGATCATCTGAGCAGCTCTTCCCACCACATGAAACCAAAATGTGCATCAAGCGGCACGATCTTGATCGCATTTGGCGCTGACGTCGTCAGTATCATTCCCTTGTCATATGACATAAGATCATTTTGTTTTCGTTCTACGATTCCTATGAACACTCCGACAAATTTATCAGTCGAGCGCCCACATCTCAGACAACCGGGCATGATCTCAGTTTGTTTTTTGTCAGTGTTTTTGAATCCCATCTTGCACCAGGTCTGAATGATTGCGACACGATCTTGTATCTGTCTACAAGTCTGTTCAACTTGCTGAACTTGAAATAAGCACCCTCTCGCTGATCTAGCGAAGAATATGTTGACGCTCCGTCTCTCAGAGAGAGCGCGATAGCTTTCAGCTCTTGAACTGTCACGCGTTTTGTTAGAGACAGCAACGAATTGACGACGCTGAATCCTGACTCAGACAGCGCAGCTCTTGCTAACGGTGTCGCGACAAACGATCGATCTGATGGAAGCCAGATGTCGTATGCTAAAAATTTGTCTGGTAAGCTGTCATATCTGACTGAGTGTTGAGCGAACAGCCACTCGCCGTAGACTATGACTCTTTCACCAAAGACGCTCTCTAGTCTTGAGAAGCACTCTCTTCGTTCATACATCCACGTCCACAGTGACGAGAATTGCATCTTCGCTGGCGTCTTTGCTTGAAAGCTCTTTTTCAAGAAGTGATTTCTGTTTCTAGCTATCGGCTGATCGTCTAGATCAAACGCAACGCCTAAGTTCGCTCCGTCAACTTTCTCTTCTGCTTCGATCGAGTCACAGATCTGCAGAGCAGAAGAGATATCTGACTCTGACGCTACGAGATCGTCACGCGTCGATCTTGATTCCCAGGGAAAGTGTCGCGTGCGTGAAAAATCGCAGATTTCAATCTGAGTGATGCGTGACATGTCTGTTAGACGCTTATCTTGATTATTGTTGCGTTCTTGGGCCACACGCTCGCGTACACAGTCTCTGCATCTGAGTCAGAATCTGACGCTATAAACAATGTGTAATCAGACTCGAGCGCTGGCAGATCGGGAATGCGCACAACACACATCTCTATAAAGATATCTCTTGTGATCAGATCTCCGGGAGACAGATCTTTTATGTGTGTTATATAATCTGAGCGCATGAGCGGCTTCTCAGTGAGCTGAACTGTAGATGATGCTCAAGATCATCTCGATCAGAGTGATCTTGCCACCTCTGATCCGCGAAGCACCGATGATGTTGAAATCATGAAATGCGATCTTGCGCAGCTGCTCTACAGACATTGCATGCAGCTCTTCAGCTGTGTATCTGCATGGAGTCTCAGCGCTTTCAGTTTGCTGTTTCATAGAAACGATTGGGATCTCTGTGTCTTTGATGACTGTTGACGGCAGCGTGTCGCCGTAGTTGCCGATCACTTGATACTTTGACACTCGCATCTTCTGCGAATTTGCGTCATATGGCACGCAGACTACGTCTGCTGGATCTACAGAGCAGATCACGACGCGTTCACCGAAGCTTTTTGCGTATTGCTCGCTGCCGACATGGAAGCCGAAGTGACAAGCTTCGTTTGGATCGTCACTGATCTGGTTTCTTGGCATCTCATGCGTGTTGCCAGGTGAGTTGTCAAAGTTGCCAGTGTACTTGTCTTTATAGTCTGCATTGACTCCCTTGTACGCAAGGATATTTCCGTCTGAAGTGATTGGAATTCCCTGATGAGACAGGAAAGAATACAGCTGCTGCACGCTGCGATAAGACACGTTATTCTGCAGTTTTTCATAAAAACGCAGCAGCGACGTCGGATCTTCATGATTTTTTGTCATCGCGCAGATCCGCTTGTTGATGTCTGTCGGCAGCGCAGCGCCTTTGTAACTGAATCGCTGCTGCGAAGCGTCAAACGTGAAAGCGCCGTGAGTCCATTTAGTGAAACACAGATCTTCTGATAGATTGTCTCTGACAGCTTGTTCGTCTTTGCTGATCAGAGCAGCTGCAAGCGCAGCAAAATTCATAGCTTGATTTGTGATCGTGTGCTCTTTGCCGTCAATAAAGAGCGTGATCAGATCATTTGTCATCGCGTATTTGTACATGTTTACTGTCTCTCCTTGAGTGATGCGTCAATGATGTATTGGATCCAAGCGTCTCGATATAGGTGAGACGACAAGACGTTCAAGCACTCTGCGTGTGCAAAGAGAAGTGGCAGCTTCTTTTTCAGTTCTAGCAAGTGTTCGATGTTATCATCAGATGATTTTTTTGCGTGTTGATCTAGCAGACGAAGAGCTCGCTCTTCTTGCCATGAGAGGCTGCGTCTCAATTCACTCATGACGCGAACTTGCTTCATGACGCTGATGACTTTTTTCACAAGCTCTGAGTCAGAGTGTTCTTTCAGACGAGCAACGAGCGCGTTCAGATCTGTAGCAGAGATGTCATAAATTGACGCAAATCTATTGGCGACGTGCTGCTGTATCGCTTTTGGCGCGTGAACGCTCACGTATGAATAGAAGTTCTTTCGCCATTCAAAATACGAGACACCGATCTTCTTGATGGGTTTCTTCTGCTTGCTGCTCGTTGAGACGTAACCGACGATCTGAGGCAGCGGCATGTCATACACTCCAGCAAACTCAACGTCAGCCTTACACTGATCGTAAAAATTTTTTGAGTCTTCAACGCAAAAATTCTTTATGTCAACGTAAAGATCAGCGTCACTCGGCTCAGTGATGCACTCAATCCAACAGTCTCTCAGCTTGTTGCCTTTTGTGAGAGCTTTTTGATCAAGAAGATAGACTTTTTTTCTCGATCTTTTAGATCTCGGTTTCACAGAATCTAGCTCGATCTCGCGCTCACTCGTGGCGTCAAACGGTACGCCATCACAGCCGATGTTATTGATCAGATCTAGCAAAACTTGCTTGTTGTGTTCTGCGTTTTTCTTGTTTTTCGGAACAAAGACAACGTCTCCATAAGAGATCTTGTGTCGCTTCAATGCATGAGCAGTGTCATGAAGCACGACGTGAGTCGATTCATCGACGGTAAGCCAGCAGAGAGCTGTGTTACTCCGCTGGCGTAGTTTGTTGCCATAAGTCAGCTCATACACTTTCATGCCGCTTGGCGCAGTGAATTTGATACTTTCAGCGCCGAGATTGCCAAATCTGTGCACTGCGTTTGTCGCGCCGATCTTGTTCAGTCTTTGTGAAAGTAGTCGCTTCTGCCACGTAGTCGTGGCAGAACTGTTGATCTGCTTGATCTGATCAGCTACAAAAGCGTCAATTAGACATCCGATCTTTGTTTCAAGGTGCGCGATCGTTCTGTCGCTATATTTCAGCGACTCTCTAGAAGCAGCGACATCGACGTCACCGATCGCGATCTTGATCAGACCAGTGCACCGATCTGCGATGTTTGAGATTCGAAGCTGCTTAAGATTGATCGGATATGTCACGCATCCCATGACAGCAGACCAGCGCGTCGCTCGATCAAAAGTTGATGGTGATGGCGCGACTGCGCCATCTGCTGTCTCAAATTCATATTTGAGATCATTCCACTCTATGTGAATGTTGAAGATCGGTCGCGGCGAGAAGTTTCTGTACACGTCAGCAGCTCTGCTCTGAAAAGACTTGATGTCTTCATGATTCACAGCGATCTTGATCTCAAGACCAGAATCGTCTAGATCGCAGACGCTCTCAGCAAAAAGCGAGATGTCACCTGGTGATCCAGCGTCTCCAGCTGTCGCGACATATGTTCGACACATCCCACCGTGTCGAGACACGACTGTGAACGAATTCCTGTATGCCCACCCAGACTTTGATCCGACGCCGAGCATGCCAGCTACAGTGTTAGAATTTCTCTTCGTGCTTCCGCCGAAGCGCTTGAATACGCCAAACACGCTATCATGCGAGAGACCAAGACCGTGATCTCTGATCGATAGAGTCATGTTCTCGAGTGTCGGCAGCGTCACGCTGATCGGTCGATCTCTGATGCCAGCTTCTACGTGAGCGTCAAAAGCGTTTGTTCCGTATTCACGTAGCACAGCAGCGATCTTGTCTGAATACAGAGTAGAGCCCAAGATCGTCATGATGTGAGCCGCGTCTTCACGCGCGATCTCAAATTTTGATCTAGAAAAATCTCCGCTGATCACTGCTGTGTTCTGCTCATGGTTGGGAATCATTTAAGTGACACTCCTAGTTTTCTGAGTGCGAAGAGTGATGACGCGCGTATTCACGTCTATGACTAGAGAAAAGATGTGCGAGACGCACTCTGATGGGCCAGCAGTCAACCGCAGACCTATCATCCAAGGTCTGATCAAGAGGTCACCAGGCGACGCTGGTGGGCGATTGCTATGGTCTGACATGCACTCTCACCTGTATAACACGATATTACACTCTGTCTCTGAGACGTTTCACAGTTTCGCAGACAACAAGCACGTAAAATCTATGAAAAGAATATATACAAACAATGCATATACAGCGCGACAGAAAGTGGTTATATCTGATAACCCTCATCTTCATCATCTGCTTGTCGTGCGCGTGCGTAGTGTACGTGACAGATCTAGATCAAGTCTTGTCGCGAGCTAAGCAGCGTCAGATCCAAAGCGTCAGCTTCATACTGAAGAAAGATCGTGCTGACTGAGATCGCTCGCGCCTGTGAAATAGCGAGTTCAGACAGTATAGTGTTGACCTTAGAAATAAGAAACACCAGTCATGTCAAACACAGCAAAGCAACCGGGTGATCTGCACGAGATCAGATATGATCCGACCACGTTTGTGTCAAACTTCGCTGTGTTCATATGCAATGAGAACGTGATCTTTTGTGACATAAATGTTGGAAAATACTCTGGATTCCAGTCTTTCAAAGATTGTTGCCAAGATCATGTGTTGATTCGTGTTGACAGCGAAGACAATGACGACAAGCAAGTGTCAGATCAGCAAAGATCGGCTGAGAAGACATGTCTGTGACAAGGGCTCTTCCTGGTCTGCTGTTTCTTGGAGCTTTGAGAGACTCTTCTCGAGACATGCTGTTCTTGATCAGCGACGATCTCGCAATAGATTCATCAGTTCGTCTGCGCGCTATTCGCTGTGAAGCACACGGGACAGCGAATTTTTGTATAGAAGAGCAGCCAGCAGGTGGGTTAGAAATGTCACAGATGACTGTTCTCTGTGATCAGAGAATCAGCGCAAAAAACGATCTGAAACTATTCTGGTGCTGAAATGAACGAGCGTCGAACTGATCTTTGCTCAGGTGATCTCGCTATATGCCATTGGCTGACTGACGCCGTCGGCACAGACATTGAATTGATCATCTTTCTGAGCGATTCTGCTTTTGTCATCTCGTCAAGATGTGAAAATTCACTAGCAGCTATGATCAGAAACGAGACGTGGGTCTGGTGCATGCTAAATTCTGCACAGAAGATATGATTAGATCTGATCTTCTAATATTTCAAACACCCACAGATTGCGAGACACATTATCTGACAATTGAATTTTTTTCATACGAAATCCAACTTTTTTAGCAACATCATCAAAATTTCTTTGAAACGCACCGTCGTGAGCTCTGATTTCAGAGAAACCCATAGCTGTGAACTTATCAATGATCGCGTTTAACATCTCTTCAAAACGATCTTTTTCAGTACAGTCAATCTTTTGAATGTATCCGTGAGGATCTTGATTTTTCAATCTGCTGACTTGGATCCATGCCTCACCAGCGAATTTGTCGCGACCAAGATATGCATACACGTCTTTGTGCATCTTCATAAAAGATATCTGATCATACTTGACAGCTTCTCTGATCAGATTTAACAACATTGTTCTTGTGTTCATAAAACTCCAGATCTTAGATATAAACTTGTTTAACGTTTGCATGGCTGATCTAAAAACGTCTCAATCGCGAACAAGCAATGATACCTAGCTGTCTGTATTAGTGGATCCCGCAAACTGTGACGCAACGAGACGACCCAGCGCGTGATTTTAGAGATCATCATCTGTCTTGCTGCGTGTGACGGATCTGACTGCACGATAGCTGCGTTCACAGATCTTGAGATGTGTTTTAATGCACAAGATCGCGAACCAGCAAATGTTCTGTTAGAGAAAAATGATGAAAGCTGATGCCGAGCAGCTGACACCCAGCACTCTGTATGAGTGGCACGAAGTCGAGTATGGCGACGAGCGCAAAGAGATCATCTTGTGCTTTGCATCAGATGAATCAACTAGCTCGACGATAACTGTCTTTTCAAACAACTGCGTTGACATCTGTCTAGCAGACGCTTGTGGATTTGCATCAATTCTGTCAGAAACATATGAAACATGACACACATGAGACCGGGCGGGCTGTACAGTTCATATGACTGGGAAACAGACTCGATCGATGAGCGCACAGAGATCATCTTTTGCGTAGGCGTGGCGCTGGGTGTCGTTCACGTCATGCGCGTGTCTCTGTCAGACTCTCGCCTGTTTACACGTGCAATGGCGCTGCTTTCGCAAACGGTAAGATAACAGATGTCGATAGATGAAGAAGATCATGTGTCTGGTGATCTCTGCACATATTCTGTCTTTAACGTCGATGGATCTTTGTATTATCAAGAGATCTCGATCACGATCTCATCTCATGACGAGCAACTGACTGCAGCGTGTTTTTCGATCTGGGAAACACCAAGGCTTCAGAGACTGTTTAGATCTGCGAAGATCTGCTCTCGTCACGTCAGATCAGAAAGAGCTGCTTCAATGAAGCTTCTGCTGAGACATGATGTGCAATGATGAGCGAAAAGAGATAAGATCTTGACATGTCTGACACAGTTCCAGGCACTCTGCTGAAAAATCCAGTAAACAGAAAATATCTGATCATGTGTTTTGTCAAACATGATCTAGATAACGTCGGTGTCATGATCGCGTGCCATGACGACGATCAAGCAACGATTCGTTTCTCATCAAGCAGCAAGATCGGCGCAATTGGCTTTGTTGAAATCCCTCATCTGCAAGACTGATGAAAGAAAGACTGATAAAAACTCCTGGTGTGCTGTACTGGATTCGAAATCTAGAAGAGCTGATTTTGTTTGTTAATAGCGACATGACACTCGCTGTCTTCGATGATGAGCTGATCTTTGAGCCCAAGCGCATGAGATTCTCAGAAGCTGTGATACTGTCATCACTTGATAGCGATAGCGAGAATAGACGTGATGTGTGACACAGAACCCGGGACTCTGTCAGTTTTCAGCGCTCGAGATAACAGAAGTGCGCCGCGAGCGATGTGTCACATAGAACTTCTCATCTGCATAGGTTCAGCTGACTCAGAGCCTGCTCGCGTGAAAGTGATCGCAGTGCCTCTCCCTTCTAGGATTTACGTGCACGCAAATCTGGATCTTTCGATCCATGACACGCACTCGTCTATGCTGAGAGAGAAACTGGTGACACCGTGACAGCCGAGATGAAACCGGGTGAGCTGCGCACGTTCTCGCATCAGATCTTCATCTGCGTCTCTGACACAGCTCACTCAGCAGCTGTCGCGATCGCGCTTGTGTTGCTAGCAGATCTGCAGTCAAAGAGCGTTCACTTCGAGACGAGAATCTCAAAAACTAGCTCTAAACTGTTAGAAGGCTACGCAGATGACAGATAAAGAACCGAGACGCACAGACTTGGTGCCTGGTGAGCTGAGGCACATGGTCAGAGACCGCGCCGGTGATCTTCAATCGTCGCCATTCATATGTCTCACTGTGACGCAGCACGGCTCCAGATCTCTAGTGATCGATCTTAAGACTCAGCAGCTGTCTTTCGCTTTCAGATCCTCGACCTCTTTCTCAGAGATCTTAGAGCGACAAACGTGAATCACGTGCTAGGTCTGAAAGACAATCCAGGTTGTCTCATCTTCACTGAAGATCGATATTTTTATCATGGCAAAGCTGTCACAGAGACGTATCTGCTGATCTGCTTAGACAGCGAGACTTTCTCTCAGTGTCTAACTCTGTCGTTCATGAGCGGCGCTCGCTCTGAGAGCAGCCTTCACATAGGCAGAACGGTCTTGAGCTCTGTTCGCGCTGGAAACAGAAAGGGTCGAGTGCTGTGTGAAGACTGCTGACGCATCAAATGCAGATCGCCGAGCTGGTGATCTGATCATAATTCATGACATCAGTGACTCTTCTATTGAAGAGACAAGTCTGATTCTCTATCTTGAGAGCGAACCATATCCCTTGTGTCTCATGATACAGATCGAGTCAGATCAGCGTCTCACTGATGCACCGCGTCTGCTGATCGATCGCTTGTTTCCAAAAGCAGTGATCTAGTCTGCTGTGTCAAGCGAAGTCTACACAGCGGAGTCACTAGCGTGAAGTTAAAGCAGCTAAAACCGGGAAGCTTTGGAGTCGATCACTTTCGCATCGCAGGTGCAGAGTCAGTTCAGAGTGAACTTCTCATGTTTATCTGCGATCTGATTGACAGAGATGAGATCTTGTGCGTCTGCGCTTCGCCATGGAGCTCAGGAGCTGTCCAGGTGAAATCTTTCACGTGGATCAGACACGCTTTTGAATAGCGATTGATCAGATCAAACAGAGAGAAGACAAGAGCAGACATGTTGCTTGAAGAGCCCGAATCAGGTTGCTTGATGATCGACCGCGTTCGATCTTATAACGGTCATAAAGCTTGTGACGTGCTGACATTGCTCATCAGCGCACCAAGCAGTCATGTCGATCGGATCTTGTGCATCTGCAGCTTCATCGATGACGACTCGCGCGTGAGGTGTCAAGCGCTGCTCAGATCTCCGACGTGGATCACTGGTCGAAAGCTGATCTCTGATCTCTCAGAATTTTAAGATCCACCTGTGTTCAGCTGCTTTGCCTCGTCGCGCTTCAAAATATTTTATAGTGAAACCTAATCTCTCGACAATCTTTGTGTGCTCTCTGTCAAACCCTCGAACGTGCGTCCTCAGCTCATACACGCCCATCGCGCGCAAGCTGTTGATTATCGATCTCATCATCTTCTCAAAAGTCTCTTCTGTCCGCGCGTCAAGCCTCAGAGCGTATCCATACAGCTCTTGTTCTGGTCTCTTGATGATGTTGATCAGAGCTAAGCCAGTGTCAGCGTTGCGCCCGTATTGATATTCATTGCGGCCGATCTTCTTCAGCGATTGCTCACTACTTGATACTGTCTCTCTTATCAGCTCACGCAAAGCGTCTGTGAATCTGCTATGCATCATGTCTAATAACTGTAAGTGAGCTGCAGCGTGAACGTCTAAAATCTAGACAATAATCTTTCAAAAGAATCTGCTGTGCATCGCAGAGGTCAGCGAAATATGCAAACAACAGACATGAGTGTGTCTGCAGCGCGCAACATCACGGGCAGCGGCTGGTGGGCTCTCAGCGAGATCGGCGCGGCGAAGCTCCCGTCCTCGACTTGATGAACAGCTTCGCTTCTTGCGGTGAATAAATGATGTCTGATGTCCCGTCTGGGAACGTGATCTCAACAGCGTTGTCTAGCGATCTCATGGTCCAGCGTGGACTTGATCTTTCGTGAAAGTCACTCAAGATCTCCAACGTCTTGTTCTCTGAGATGATCTGCTTCAGTGAATGCATGTCTGTAGATATACTTTTTAGCGCGCTTTTTCTCGTGAGATTTTTTACGATCTGATCTTAGATCTGAATGCGCAAGATCTCGGGAAATTCTTGTGACTCTACGAGTCTGCAAGCGACTCAAGAAAATCAGACTCAGATCAGCAGAGTCAGGCGAGCTGGATTAGCGCTTGCGAGCTGAATGCTGGTGGTGGCGATGTAGAGAGCAGAGGATCAGACAGATTGGATCTGACGGCGAAATTCTCGTGAGATCTCGAGAGACGCGTGTTTGAGTGACGGTCGAGGATTTTCTCGGGAAATGTGCGTGGTCTAGGGCACACCAGACCGCTCCCGAGAGCCCCATACATGTTGGCCAGCCCTAGCCCCCTGTTTTACGGGGCCCTATATGGCCTCTTGAATGGGGCCCCACCAGCTGCTTCGAGTCACTCTAGATACGGGGCTGTTCCCAGCCAGCTGACAGCACTGTGTCAGATCTGTCTCTCGCCAAGCAGAAGTCAAGCCAGATCTTTCGACAGCGTGATCAGCTTCATTGCTTGATAGATCGCAGCAAGTCTTGAAGCGCTGGTCTCGATGCGATCTCTCGACCTAGCGCTGCAGCGAGATCATGATCCCAGTTGTCAGTCGCTTTCGCTTGCAAGATCAGCGCGACAAGCTCGTCTGTCAGATCATCATCTGACAGATTTGCTAACTCAGTCGCTTTCTCGCTTAACTGTGCCATGGCTGCGTGTCTACCTTTTTAGTGAGAGTGTTCTTGAGCGATCAGCTGTCTGCGGCTCAAGATCGATCGCAGCGCTGTCGCGTTTGCTTGTCATCTCAGAGACTGTGCAAAGATGACGCCCTCAGGCGTGAGACCAGCAAACAGCAAGCCGTCACAAGATCCGAATCCGACTAGACCTGCGTCAGCCAGCGCGATCATGGTGCGCATCGTGACGTGCTTGCGCACAGGCTGCATCAACCAGGGAGCTCGCCACAGGTGCTCGCGGCTAGTCGCCCACACGTTGCAGTCTAGCATGCATCTGAGCAGTGTTTTCTGTGTTCGCGTCAGTGTCACTTGTCTATTCCTTTTTAAGGCGATCAGCTGTTCTGCAGCTCGCGATCGATCTCAGCGATCTCGTCAAGCAAGCGCTGCTTGCGAGAGAGCAGCATCGGCGCGATATCAACGTCAACAACTTTTGGTGCTTCTCGCAAGCTAGCACCCCACGGGTTGCCAACTAATCTGACAGCAGCGTCAGCTTCAGACTTGTCGGCAAAGCAGTGTTCTAGCTGCGGACGCTGCGAGCAGCTGACATAGCCTCGTTGCTGATCGTAACAGATATACGATGGACGAGAAGCGCCACTGAACCAGACAGTGATCGCGTATCGCTTGCAGGACATGACTAAACTCCAGTCAGATCTGTGAGTGAATGTTTTTCAGATCTGTTCAGATCTAAGTCACAGGCCGTCGCGCTTCTTCAAACGCTGCGATGATCTCTCGAGCTGTGGCGTCTTCGGCTGGCGTGATGTTCTTGACGCGCTGGCCGTCGTTCAGCAGCTCTTCGATCCGCGCCACGATCGTCGGAGCGACTGGCTTGACGTTCTTGTTGCCAGCTTCGAGCGAGACGCCATACACAGCAAGAAGCGCTTCCGCTATCGAAGCGTGTATCCATTTAGCGATCTCGACGTCTGGGTTGCCCTTCGCGTCGCGGATGAGCAAGCCCCACGCTAAAGTCCTGATCTCAATCGGCAGAGCGCTGTACCAAGCTTTTAGCTCGGTGAGAGCGCGCTTCGTCCTCGCGCGCTTGACGCGAAATTTCTTGCCAAGATCTACTGCCTTGCAAAACATCTGCTTGTAGTCGTTCATGATTTCACTTATCCTTTTTGATCTGAGCGAGCGCTGTTCAAGTGAGAGCGTTCATTGCTGTTTCAGTTTATCGAAATGAACCGCTCCAATCTGAGAGACGCGGATTGATGTTGGTCTTTCCAGCCAAGAGAAGCGCGAAGTCGATCATCTCGCTAGCTCTCTGCGAGTCGCTAGCGATCGACTTGAACATCGGTGGACAAGAGAGGATCTCTTCTTTTGTGATCGAGAAGATGCCAGTGTCACCCTCTTGCGGAGTGCTGAGCCATCTCGCTGATGTCGCAGTCTTCGCGAAGTGAACAGCTACGTCTGTCAAGCGACTCTCACCAGAGAGCGGGATGAGTCGACAGCGAGTCTTGAGGATCTTTAGCACGACACCGATCTTGATCGCTCCAGCTTCGTCTCGCACGTAGACGAGTTCACCGCGCTTGAGATCTCTCAGCTTGATCGAGCCATCTGCGCTGTTCATGATATCAGTTTATCACAGATCACAGAACATTGCACAGATCTTCTGAAAGAATTTTTGTATTACAGTGGAATACATCTGTCTCAAATTGGTTAAACCACTATACCTGTTAGATTTCAGATTCTTTCAGAAGATCTGTGCAATGTTCTGTGATCTGTGATAAACTGATATCATGAACAGCGAAGAGATCATCACAGCAGGATATGCATTTGTCAGGCTCTTGGCTCAAGCGAGCGACAAAGATCTTGATGCTGCGCAAAGCGCTCTAGCGCGACACGCATCGAGCAGCCAGTTCGCTTCGACGCATGAGCCTCTCAGCGGTCTGTGCGTCGCGATCCAAGCTGAGTTTAAGAAGCGACTGCTGATTGCAGCGAGCCAGTCTGGTGAAGAGACGTGAGCGATCAAGAATCACGACTGCTGAACCCAGGTGATCTGCTGATTCGCAGCTATGATTCAACTGAATATAGTATCGTCTTAGTGACGCATGTGTTCAAAAATGCTGCTAAATGTATGGTGATCTTTAACGCGACTTATGATCTGCATCGATCTGTGAAATTCTTCCGTGACAGATCAGATCAGACAGACGATGAGATCGTCCACGCTGACAGCGAATGATATTGAAAGACAATATGAGTGATCGCAATCTGAATCCTGGCGATCTGCTGATTCGCAGGTACGAGTCAAGTGTGATTGACATCTCACTTGTCACTCATACGTCTTCTAATGCAGTTGCTAACGCTGTGCGAGCTGAGTGCATAACGATCTTTGTCACGACGTGGAACGAGACAGATCGATTGCAGATGATAGGTTTATTGCGCGACAGATCACAATGCCAAGATGGCGAGATCGCTCATGCAGAAATCTAAGCAGACATCTAAAAGATTGGGTGATGAGCGTCACCTAAATCCAGGTGATCTGCTGATTCGCAGATACACGTCAGCTGGATATGATATCTCACTTGTCACTCACACATCGAGCAGTGACATAGCTGAGTGCATTGTGATCTTTGTTACGGAGAACAGTGATACAGATCTGTATCAGTTGCGAAATAGGGGATTTTTACGTGACAGATCACAATCTCAAGACGACGAGATCATCCATGCCGACATCTAAAAGAAAAGATCTAGTGTGTGTTGAGCATTATTTGAAACCAGGTGATTTAGTGATCAGTCCATTTGATCAAACAAAAACTGATCTAGCTATTGTCACGCATATAGAAGATAACCTCGCACGCTCAGTTTCAATCTGTTTATTTCATGATATCGAAATCAATCTGAAGAATATAAAGTTGAGACAATTGAGTTTTTTGCGAAATAAACAACAATTTTCACAAGACGTGATAATCTCTCCAGATGAGACGTAACGATTCACTGAAGGAGATCAAGTGAGTGAACTGATCAAAGAACTGCAGCGACTTGCTGACGAGTCTCAGCAATCAGCGAGTGAATGTGCAGATCGCAGTGATGATATGAGTTACGCTCGTTTCGCAGGGCAAGCTGAAGCGTTCAAACACGCTGCTGATCTAGTGCGAGCGTCTGAGCATCGAGAAACTCAGCAGATCATGAGTGAGCGTCTGTTCGGCTTGAAGTAAATCAAATCAAAAGATCTGAAGATGAAAAAAGATCAGCTGTTGCCCGGAGCTGTGTTTTCTGTCTTTCTGGAATCTAGCGTTCCAAGACTCCTCATAACGTCATCTCTCATAGCAGAGATGGATGGGTGCATGTATCTTGATGTCTTATCGCTTGAAGCAAGTGTCAGCGGGTGTATCGTTCGCGTGACAACTGCTACTTCTGATTGGTCAAAGTTTGAGACAGAACTACTCAACGACTGAACGATGAAAGTCAGGCAAACATGTGAAGCAATTAAAATCTGCGCTGCGATCTCTGATCAGGCAGAATGTGTCACCAACTAGCATAGCAACAGTCGATATCTCTGCAGAGATGTTTGAGAAATGGCTACGTCGAGATTATGATTATAGCAAGCCTCTCATGAAAGAACTTGCTATGAATTTAGCAAAGAAATTAAACAAGCAGACGTTCAAAGCAACTAAATCAAAAGATCGTGATAAGAGAACAGCTGTGAGCAAAGAGATGCGAGTCTCTCTAAACGAGAGCAAAGTCTTGATCTCTGACATGTATACGTTAACATTTGACTCAGTTGAGTCTGCTTTAGCATGGTTCGACAGCTTGATCAGTTCCAAGATCGATTAACGTTTCTATCTCGTGATCTCTGTCAGTTTTCCTGACGCGAGTTATGAGGACTGCGCCTCGCGCTTTTCCTAGCGCGATGTCCCACCATTTAGTCAGTTTTTGATCTTTGCTGAAGATGACAGCGATCTGCAGCCTGGGACAGTCGCGATCTAAGATCTTAAACCGAAACAGATTTCCTGGTGCGTTGTTCATGTCTTCTCAGATCAAGAGAGCACGCAGATGCAAAGCGAGAGCTGCGACAGCGCAGATCAACGCAATGACTAAGATCCCTGTTCTGGGATAGGGCGTGTCAAAAGCGCAGCGGGTGTTCGCTAACAGCGCAAGTGCTATCAAAACATTCGCTAGATTGTCCATAAGTCACCTCATCACTCGCTGTCAAGAGACAGCACTGTCACGTCATCGCTAGTCAGAGCCCGCTCCAGCGTGCCTGAACAAGTTCAGCGATCCCGTCAAGATTGATTTTGAGATGAAACCACACATGATGATCATCAGCGCCGTCGCGGAGAACATCGCTGATATCAAACACGCAGATTAAGAGCCTCAGTTCTCTTTTGAGCGGATGCATCAAGAACAGAGATCCGGGTGTTAACTCTTTGCTGCTCATGATTCGTTGAATAGCGCGTTATACGTGATCAGCGCTCTGTCTTGCGTCACAGTGTCAAGTGTGACTTCGTCATCATAAGCAACTATGCAGCGCCACATGATCTTCTCTGACTCTTCAGTTTTTGACACTTCAATCAGCATCCTGATGTTGGGACTCACAAAGCGCCGAAACCAAAACAGAGCACTAGGTCTGATCAGTTCGTCACGGCCTTCTGTCACTTGACACACTCTTCGTGTCGAAATATGAATTCTAGCTGAACATTATGTTCAGCTAGAATTGCGACGCATGATCAACACGCGACTTTTTGAGTGTTTGTCTGCGATGATGATCAGCAGCTTTACATCATGATTGAGATCACTGTTGATCTCGCAAGAGACGATCAGTTTTGGTCCGCGAGCCCAATCGGGAGTCCAATCGGGAAGAACGTCTAAATTTTTATAGAGAAGAAACAGATCACCGGGAATGAACTCAATCTTTTGAACTAGATCTGACATCAGTCGTTCATCTCGCACAGAGACGTGAAATTCTGAACATAAAAAAGCTCAAAATAAAAGTCACAGATCCTAGATCTTGATAAGCCGATCGGTATGACTACCATCATAAATCTTTCAGATGCAGCTGCGTCTCCATATCTCGCGACAGAGATAGCTAATTCGTGTGCGTGTAGAAACAGATTTCCAGGATTGTGTGATTTCATCTCTGACTTCTCCAGAGATTTATCGATCTCGCTCATCAAATATCATGACTCTCTAATATGCATCGGTTCAATCCGATTTGGTGCATCATGCGAACATCATACAACACTACGTTTACATCTTCATCGATTCTGATCGCTGTGCCAACCACGTCATCAATCTCAGGAATCCGCTGAAACCCAATCCAGATGCGTATGATCTGTTTTGCAAGCTCTGCTGAGTAGCAGAACAGATCGCCAGGTAATTGCTCTGATTTCATCTCAAGTTTCTGCTGAGAGCATGATGACTGTTTTCTTATCGTGAAACAATTCATGATTTAGATCGATCATCACTGCACGTCTAGTGTTTATGTCAGATAAATTCACAGCAAGCATCAAACTGTCGCTGAGTAAACAGATGAACAAGAGCTTCCCACCAGTCGCGTGTCGCGAACAAAGATCGCCTGGATGTGTCTTATGTGATGTCAAATCAGCAATCCGCTCTGTCGATCATGACAAGGCCCAGTGATGCCGAGCTGGGTGAGATGCGTTCAATGTAAGCGCAGCAGTTTTTTCGATCAGTTCGAACAAAGATTAGTAGCATTGCTTTGAGATGATCTGACTCTTCACTCGATTCTACGCTGATAAACAACATATTCGATCGAGAGATCAATAAGTCACCTGGATTGCGCTCATAAGGCGATCTGTAGTTATGAAACTTGGTCACGATTTCCACAACATCTCAAACTGAGCTCGATTGAATTCAAGTGCTTTCTTGTGCACATGATCAAATCCGCTAGCGATACACACAGGCCACGAGACGATGCACAGAAAATGATCGAGTTCATCAATAACGCAAAATCTGATTATGCCTGTCAGTTTTGACACGATCAGATCACCGGGACACGTGTTCAGATCAGCTAACATGTGAATCTATTTCACGCAATTCGCGGTCTGTATCCATTTCCCTCTAAACCAACATACGCAAAGCGCATCACGCAGCTTGTCTCTTGTGTCACGCAGTCATACCAAGCTTCAACATACAATGTATATAAAAAAGATTCAGCGTCACAAATTGACACAGTGATGTTGAGTATTGATTGTGAATAAATGTAAGCTGACAGCGCACCCGGCATTGTGATGCTCAGATCACTGTCTGTTGCGATCATATCATTTTCTGCGTTGTCTTGCACAGTTTCACGTCTCTTGACAGATGAGAGCTCTGCATCTAGCACAGAATGCAGCAAGTTCATCAACTGACGCTAGTTCGACGCTCGCGGGAAACCAGCCAGCGCAGATGAAAAGCACAAGATCTGCCAGATCATCATTGCTGCAGCAGAAGATAAATCCATTAAATCCCTTCCGCTGTCCGAGCTTCTCGTCAAATCGACAGAACAGATCGCCAGGTGTCAGTGTCATATGTGATCTCGCATCGTGAAGGGCCATTCTGACTGCGTGTCAGAATATGCGCAAGCGCAGCCACCAGGCAATCGCAGCGCTTCTGTGATCAGACGCTGATCTTCTTCGCTGATCTTCGACAAGTGAAACATAGAGCTGCGTTTCAGAGAGGGACTTGACAGATAATCTGATTCATCAACGCTGCTATATTTTCTCGACACACCCGCTCTTGAATATAGAGCGTCTTCTATCCAACCACACATCTTCTCTTGTCGCTCTTGTTTCTGTCTCTGTCTAGCTGTCAATTCATCATCAGCATCAAGACCGTAATCATCGCTGTCTCGCGCTACAACGTCTGCGACGAGCCAGTGACAGAATTCATGTAAAAGACCCTCTGCGTCATTCAGAGGCACACATATCTTTCCACGTGGTGATCGCCAGTCATTGAAGCACTGCGTCGCAGCGTACACGCGCGCTGTCAGCCTCTCTATCACAGCTAGAAGCGCGGTGAAAGCTGGAGTCTGAATCGGTGGCGCGTCTGATTTCATCTGTGATGTAGAGAGTTCCACAGTTTATGGGGAATGCTCGAGTGGAAGACCATCGATTATGTGAAACGATCCGATTGAGTCAGATCTGAAGCAAGTCAATATGACGCAACTTCTTGCTCTTGTTTCGATCACGATCGACAGATGATGCTTCGAGTCGCGAGCAGTCAGATCACCAGGCAGATATCTGTCATCAGACACGCGCTTTGACACTTGATCACTCTGCTACTGACAAGATCTTCAGTCTGACGTAAATTTCTCGCAGAAGAGCGCCATCTGGCGTTGCAAGAATTAGCATCACAATGTCTGCATCTGTTGATGCGATGATCAAGCAGTCTCGCAAGTTTAGACAGTCGTTGCGATCATCGATGATCGTCCCAAGATCACCTGGGCACTTTTTCTTTGACGCTGACTGTTCCAATTTAGATCTCTTGTTCTAGAGAAGTCATGATGCGAGATCTTGCTTCTTCTGTCATGTAAGACAACAAAGCTTTGATAGAAAAAGCAAAACAGAGGTCTACGTCTGGATCTTCATCTTCCCAGAAGACATATCGGCCGTCGTTTAATTTGACGATCGTCACTGGATCTATGCCAGCGCGATACTCATACGTGTATTCTTGTTCATCTAGAAAGATCACTTCTGCTACGTCATCATAGGTGAAATCGTCGGCGGGACAGCCATCTACTGATATCAGTTGTACGTCCCAGCATTTGACGCGATCCCACGGAGCTACACGAATGCTTGATTTGTGTGGCACTGACATGATCTCAGTATAACAATTCTTTGACAAGAATTGCACAGTTTTCAAATTTAGATCAGAGCGCAGACAAACAATTTTTGGTATAATAACCAAACCACAAATTAACTCTCTAAAACTGTGCAATTCTTGTCAAAGAATTGTTATACTGAGATCATGAAGATCAGAGAAGTCATCGAGTACTTGCGACGCTTTCCAAGCGATTTCTTGCTAGAGCGTTCACTTGGTGAATTTCACTCATATCGTGGTGATTACCACTCGCTTGGCGTCAGCTACAGCAGCGCTCCGATCTATCTCGCAGATCAGATAAAGATGTTTGAGATCGCTTCAGCTGCTACTTTCGATGGTTACAAGGGTGGGCAGTATAGCATGACGCTCGACGCTGACGTGTATCTAGCTTTCTCTGGGTGCGAGGGCGTTGAGCTGCGACAACACGACATCGCGTCTTGGCTGTTTGTCTGGAGCAAGAAATGATCTCTGTCACAGAAGAGCCTGACAGCGCGCTCTGCAAGCGCTACAGAGAGCGATGCTGTTTCTGTCGAGAGCATACGCAGTTTTGGTACGTTCCGAAAGACGTCGCTGTCTGCAAAGCGTGCGCGCTGAAAGCTAAGCCAGAAGACGTGCCAGACAAGAAGCACTGGTTGCGTCGAGAGCGAATCGCAGTCAGAGACATCGATCTCTGATTTACGGATACATCTGATGTCAAAACACAGATCTGCAGTCCCTGGTGACTTGATACAAGTCTTTGATGACGACGATGGCGACAGAACAAGCACAAGATGTGGACTTCGCTTGTTCTACGAAGTCCCAGCGAGCGATTCTGTTAAGGAGAAATTTTCTAAGACGATAGCAACTCATGATGATGGTGACACTTTTCTCGACTACAGTCGACTTGCAAAGATTTTTCCGCGCTCTGATAAATTTGTCGCTGCTGGTGGCGACACGTGAATGTCAAAAAGATCATCCCAGGCTCGCTGCTATTGAGCTACACAAAAGATCACAGACTGCGCTGGCTTGAGATCGTTATCGATCCGACAGTGAACGTCAGCAGCAGCTTGACTATCTGCGTATACTGTAATTCTCAAAAGATTGTCGTGGGCATCGCAGCTGATACATACTCCTCTTTCTCAGAAGACTTGCTGATATGAGAAACACAGAACAGATCAATCCAGGTGATCTTCAGATTGAAAAAGTCAGCTATGGTAGAAAGATCAGTTGGATCGAGATCATGATCTCAAATCATGACAGATATCTGACATTGACGTTTTATCTGGATCCGTCAGAGTCATGTCCGCAGCTCGCAAATCGCAAGAGTGTGCGCGACTCTGAAAAGATCTGCTGAGGAGTGCAGGCTGATGAACAATTCACCAGGAGATCTGCTAGCGCGCGTCTATAGAAACAGATTTGAGTGGTTTGAGATCATCTTTTCTATAGACACAGAAGATCGATTCGTGATGTGCGTAGACGTCAGCGGATTCGTTGAATTTGGATGGCCACTGCTTGGCGTGATGCCTGATGACACTATCGTTAGCGCACAGAGTCTATTCTCAGCAGAGAGATGAACGCAAAGATGCGAAAAGATCCAAGCGAAATCAGACCTGGCGACATAGTCGTTGAATATTATTTCAAACGCCTTCATCTGATCACACACATGATGTCAGGTTGCATCGCTCAATCAGTAGCGATCGAATCAAACGGGCTGAAGATCAGGAGTCTGCTGACGCCGAGGCCTTGCGGCGACGTGATCATTCGAGGAGATGAGTGATGCTGAGAAAGTTGACAGTCGTCTGCGGAGAGCTTGACAAGATCGATGAGCGAGTCTCACAACTGATCGAGTCTGAACTTCAAGCGCGTGAAGACATCACGCTCGTGATGCACCCAGCAGCGAAGCACCGAGCTTCAGAGCAGATCACGATCCTTGAAAAGATCTTATATGAAGCGATCTGCGACAACGCTGAGACTCACCTGATCGTGGCGACAAATTCTGCGTCGATCATCAGCAGAATTGGCGAGCTGGTCGAAATGAATTATCTTGACAAGCAGACCGCAGTCGTTGAGCTTGCTATCGAGACAGTTCACCGTGTGTGTCTGTTTGACGCACAGGGTGTTCTAGCAGACTGGCCAATAGGATACCTGTAGAGAAGTGAACAGTGTCACAATGAGCACACCAGGTGATCTCTCTCTGGCAAGAGACTATGTGCGTTTAGACGCGAGAGTCATCGCGACAGTCATCGTCGTGCCTCTGCTCTGCATATCTGCAGATCACAGAGCGCAATCAAAGATGATCTTTGACCCGAACGCGAGAGCGTTTCGAATCGTGAACTTACACAACATTTATGAGTGGTTGTCAGATGACTGCGGCTAAGCCAGCGACACCAGGCATGCTGATCTCTCTGCGAGACAATCAGTTAAGATTTTTTATCTTCGCTGAACGCGAGACGAGTGCAGCATATGCAGCGGCGGCAAAAGCGCTATGGGTGACAAAAAGAGGTGAAGTTGCTTATAGTGGCACGAGTGCGCAGATAAATCTGACGTCTGAGACGATCTTGAGTGAGTGATCACTCGATCTTGCTGACATTGATAGCGTATTGCGTGTGAAACACGTGCATGTATCTGCACTTTTTGCGAGTCACGTTGATCGCCAGTCCGACATGTAGGACATCAACGCAATCACGATCATCACGCCCAGCATAAAGATCTAATATGATCATGTCTTGCTCGCTGTCTCGCCTGCAGATGAGATCTCCAGGACAGATCTCGATCTTTTGAGCTGGATCAGTCGACGCGTGAGATGACATCTTCTCTGTCTTGTTTATGCCAGATCCAATTCGGCTTTGAATCTCGCAGGCTGATGCAGACCATGAGATCATCTCCGTCTGCGTATAATGTCATGCAGAGACTCAGCTGAGTCCTCCCAGCATATCTGTAAATGAACACAAGATCACCTGGTGCAAGTTTGATTTGCTCATCTGTCATGTGTCACTCGTGCAGATCGCAGTCAGTTTCGGTCGATAGCTTTTGAAGATCTCGAATTCAATCACTGAACCATCTGCGACGCTGATCCCAGAGATCTCGCCAACATCGTTAAACTGATCTTTGAAAGAGATTTCAAACACTAGAATCATCTTGCCGTGGCTTATAGCTAACCTATTTTCAGGGATCACTGCAAGTAACTCGCCAGGTTTTATGTTTGCGCTGTGCGAAACTGATATGCATTTTTTCATCAGAATCGTTTTATGACGAAGAATTCTAGATCAGACAAGCTTATCTCAAAGAAACACAGGCGCTTTGTCATGACATTAAAAGTCATCAGAGCTCGAGTGAAGCGCGTAGCAGACTTCACGCTAAGACACAGCACAAGATCGTCAGAAGACGCTAGTTTGACACATACACGTCGCCCGGCGAGAGCATCAGATCTCTTCTTCTAAAGACTCCATGATGCGAGATCTAGTGTCTTCTGACATGTAGAAAAACAGAGCTTTGACAGAAGACGCAAATAAGATGTCTGCGTCACCACCGTATGCGTCAGCTGAGAATCCATCACCAGTCGGGCCCCACGACGCTTCCCAACCGACATATCGACCGTCGTTTAGTTTGACGATCGCGACGATCGAGCCGTCATAGTCATCTGCTCCGATCTCGCTCGCGATGATCACTTCAGACACGTCATCACGTGTGAAATCGTGAGCAGGACAACCATCAACAGACACAAGCTGGCCGTGCCATTGTCCGCGATTCCATGGCGCTAGACGCAGCTCTGATTTGCGATCTACGTAGCTTAGCTGTCTCTTTCTCACGATCTCAGTATAACAAACTTTTCAGAAACTTGCACTGCTCAGATCTGCTTGTGAACAGATGCTTCGAACAAATTCTTGCAAACTGTGCATTTCTTTTCAAGATTTGTTATACTGAGATCATGCCAGGTCACAGCTCAGCGTCTCGACACGTCAGGTGTGACCCAAGAGACGTGATCGTGCCTGGTGATCTGAGACGCAAGGGTCACACCTGCATGATCATCTCAGACAGTCTGTGCATCGTTCTCAGCAGAAGCGGAGCAAAACTAGAAGAAGAGCGATTTGTCGCTCCTTTCTTGGGTCTGCACATCGCGTCACCAGAAGCATGACATGAACGGTGAAACTCTTCTAAAAGAATTAGCTGCAGAAGCTGCGCAAGCGCAAGCGCGCTTTGAATCAATGCGCTCAGCTCAAGCTAAGACGAGAGCGAGCTTAGAAGCTAAGCTACGTCAGCTTGACATGCAGCTTCAGCCTTTCGAAGACATGGCAGAAACAGCGCGCAAGAAACTGATCTGCACAAAGAGAGCTATGCTTGGTCCGTGGATCCCGTATTCAAAAACAGATCACATCATTGATGGACAGAGGCTCTTGCATGGAGCTTCAAAGCCTGACGGATGGAACTGTCGAGCGTGGTTGAGAAAAGTCGGACAGTATCGAGCTCTAAACACAACACACGCAGAGTGGATCTGGCAAGCTGACATCGGGCCACTGACTGATGAACGAGTCAAGATCGTGTCATTCGGACCGGGAAGCGGAGACAATCACGCTGATTTCGTGAGACTGAGCAAGATCGTTGACAATCATCTGACTGAACTAGGCTGGATCTTGTGTGACTGACATGGATGACGCAAACAAGAAGATCACTCCTGGATGCCTCGATTCCATCTTTGATGGGATGATCATATCGATGATCGTGAGCGCGACAAACACTGAGACGTACGTATCATTGCGTTTCTTTGACACAGATATCTCGAGTGCAGACAATGTCTGCGTGAAACTGGTCAACAGCTCAAGACGAGCTGCAAAAGTTTTAGTTGAGATGTGAGATGACGCCGGGGATGCTCGCTCGTGGATTCTATCGTGGATTATTTGAGATCGTGATCAGCGCAGACAGTGATCGCACATGTATGATCATCGCGCTTCAGAAGAAGCAATTCACTGACAGCATCAGTAGCAATATCTTACTTGAGCGTGACGTGAAAGTTCAAAACGAGCTTGTCATCTGCGATGTCTAAAACTATCCCAACGTGTCCTGGAGATCTGAAAGATGAGTGCGTAGAACACATCATCGCTGGGAAGATCTATAGTCGAATCGCGATGGTCGTGTTCTCTCCGTTCAGAGAGGGAGAGCACGTCTCTGCAAGACGTGGAGAAGAATGCAGCATCATGAGGATAGAGATCAGCTCGATGTCTGTGAAGATCTCTGAGACTTGGAGCAGAGACGTGCTTGATCTAGAAGAGAACTTGCTGAGCTGCTACTCAGATGAGTCAGCAGTGTTTGAGCGCTGACAGGTGAACTGACCGTCGACGACTGCGCAGTACATCCACAGCGGACAACCGCTGGGATACAGCGGGCCGCAAGGGATGCCCGAACCGCAGCTAAGCATCAGCGAAAAAGCACAGACTTTCAAGATGTGTTTCATGTTGTGTAACTCCCGCAGACAAGCGAGTCATTGATTGACTTCGCGACGCGTGCCATCACTGCACGCACAGATGCATTCATTGTGTGAATCATGATGCGAGGCGGCGTCTGCCCGCTCTCGACCCACTCTTCAAGAAATTTTAAGACGTCCATGCCAGTCCTTGGCTTCACGCACTCATTCCCTTCGCCAAGATCATGGTCAAGATCGACAGTTTCAACATCACCCTCTCTGATCAGGGCGATGACTTCTTCTGGCCAGCGACACAAGACCCACCCAGGCGGCGCGGGTCTCTCGTCATCAAGATAGATGTGCATATGATTTGTTCCTTCAGTTGCTGCTCAGTTGAATCAACGGCATTTGACAGTAATTTACTTTGATAGACATCTACATTAGATAGATGTTTTGACGCAGTAGACAACGCGAGCTGCTGTCCAGCTAAGCATCAGCGAAAAGGCACAGACTTTCAAGATGTGTTTCATGTTGTGTAATTCTCACAGAGTCACGACAGATGCGTTAAGGAATTTTGTGACCACAGCGTTTAAGTTGTTTCGTTGTCATCTTGTCAAGCTCGATCACTTCATCGCGCGTGGTTATCAGAGACACGCACGTCATATCAAAACCGTCGTGTTCTCGCAAGAACGTGATCATTTCAATACGTTGATTTCGCACGTCAAAGACGCGACAGGCGCTGTCTCGAGCTGTGACAAGCCAAGTTCCATCAGCGACTTTGATCACTGTGTGTAGGTCTGTGATCGAGAGATGTCCGATCTCGGCGTTGATCTGCGGCGGCCACATCACGCGATCTTCTTTGCTGAAAAACTTACATCGTTTTTCGTCAGCAAGATTACAACGTTGACAGTGTCGTTCATGATCGTGAACGAATCAGTCGCTTCATTGACGCTGCAGGCTCGCAAAGCGTTGATAGCAGAAGTGACCGCTGCGCTTTCCATCTTGTCAAGATCGCTGTGAAACAT
>OFQY01000085.1_pt1 | contig 40722 bp, 67 predicted proteins | sample 1542991 | NCBI WGS metagenome assembly OFQY01 (sample SAMN07774224, study PRJEB24372) | wastewater metagenome | isolation source: Exp Tend VB 10WW | collected 2016-02 | reverse complement strand
GGTTCCGGTTACGGTGACGGTTCCGGTTACGGTGACGGTTCCGGTTACGGTGACGGTTACGGTGACGGTGCCTGCGGCAGGAGTTGTGTTAGGATGATAAATAATTCAAAGGAGAAGAAAATGAAAATCTACAGGGACGGTCTTGAGGAAATCGCGGACAGAAAACCCAGAGTATCTAAAACCCGAGACGGACATACGGTTGAGTCTTATAGCGTTAAGGGGGTGAAAAGGTATTTCGTTACACTTAAAGACACGTTTTGGTGTGCTCACGGGTCCACAGTTGCAGAGGCCGTGGCAGACGCTATTTGGAAAGATCCGAAGCGCCGCCCGCCGCTTGAAAAACTAAAAGCAGACATTCAGAAAGACGGTGAAGATCGTCTAATCTCTTTGAATGAGTTTAAGGTTTTGACCGGGGCCTGCTCCGAAGGGTGCCGCGTTGCTCTTAAAAAAGCGGGTCTTAACGGGTCTCCGATGAAAGCGAAGGACATTCGAGACAAGGTGAGTGCCGAGTGGGGTGAAAAACTTATTGAGATTCTTGAGTGGAGTATCCCATGAACTCCACAGGAGCCTGGGTGAAAGATGTTTACAGGTGGGCGGTCGACTGCGCCGCGCTGAAAAGGAGATGGTAAATGAAACACACAGAGCAGGATGAGGCGGATGCGGAAAAAGCGAGAATCCTAAAAGGATATAAAGACTCTGAAAACTTTCACGATCCATATCTTAATGGCGCTATTGTAGAGCGTAAAAAATCAGATGCTTTTCGAGATGGATTCACCACAGGACGCCAATCCCTCCGCCAAGAGGTAGACCGATTGATTGAGGAGGCGGTAGTGAAAGAGCGGACTAAAATAATGGGTGAACTTGAATTATACTGCTCCTTTTTAAGGGGCGTTAATAAGTTTGAGATCTCCGCCAAGAAAGGCGGCGGGGATGAGTAAACAAATAAAAATAAGACCTATCCATGCATCTCATCCGAACGGAAACGCCCATCCGTTTAAAGCTCTGTCCTTGTGTGGAAAAATGATCAGGTTCGGCGGGATATGGACACCCGATCGTCCCGTTACTTGTAAGAAATGCTTAAACATTCTTAAGACAATTTGTCCTACTTGCAAAGGCACCGGTGTTAAATGACCAAGCTCAAGCGACTCATAGAACTGAGTGAGAGGGCGACAAAGGGCGCATGGTTTTTCAACGACGATTGCGGAGTGCATGTTTTGAAAATTCCATGCGTCTCCCCAAGCGTTGTCGCATACCCGCGATGGATAGAAGACGGGAAATACATTCAGGCAGCCAACCCCGAAACCATCCGCACCCTGGCAGAGCTTCTGAGTGAGGCGAGAGAGCATCTTAAAAGTGGAAGTGTTTACATGGAATGGCGGGAAAAGTTCGACGCGTGGAACGAGGGGAAAGAATGACCACCAAAGAAGACATCGAGAAGGCGGCTGAGGAATATGCGGCTCAATACCTAGAGAGATCTAAACTCATTTCATTTCCATCAACTAGGTTAATTCTTGAAAATTCATTCCTCGCAGGCTACGAAGCCGCCAAGAAGCAAACACCCGACGAAGCGGGGGAGGATGAATGAAAGTAAAAATAACATACGTCGATTTCCACTGGGACAATTATCAAGGCGGGTCTGGGAAGTCCTTCGAGTTTCTTATATTTATAACTATACCAGACGAAACACTTGTTGGAGCTATTTACGATTTAATAATGAGCAAACTGGAAGAAAAAATCATAAGAGAGCGACCATTTAAGCAAGACAATAAATGGTCTGTTACACGTATTGAGGTTGTATGATTAAAAAACAAATCAAGGAGTTGGCTGAGAAGGCTTGTCCACCAGATTTGAATTTCAGACGAGAGTGCGCGGACTTTACTTGTGGTGCGATAAAGTCATTCAAAGAGGGTTTCCTCGCAGGCTACGAAGCCCCCAGGGCGGAGATCGATAGGCTACATAAGGTCATCGCAAAAGAACTAACAGAGAACGACGAGATTGGATGCGAATACACCTATGTGAATGCGCTGAAGCGAGAGATCGAGAAGCGAGACAGGATGATCGAGGTGATGAGAGAGGCTTTGGATAGAATTTACAGCGAAGCAAACTATATGCGAACTATCAAGATACAGACAGTGGCTCACGAAGCCCTCGCCCAAGCCAAGCGCATCGAAGAAGGAGAAGAGAGATGATCGCCGCCCTGTTCGTCGCCACTAACGGTCCGTACTTCGGACTTGAAGGAGTTGACCCTTGGGACGAGCTCCGAGATGCGCGGAAATACTCCGGCCCGTATCCCGTTATTGCGCACCCGCCGTGTCAGCGGTGGGGTAGGTATTGGTTTGGGGGGCCGTCAGCGAAGGTGCGGAAAAAGCTGGGGGATGATGACGGGTGTTTTGAGTCGGCCCTAAACTCCGTTAGAAATTTTAAGGGGGTTTTAGAGCATCCGGAGGCTTCGCACGCATTTAAGAGATTTCAACTCCCGATCCCGAGCTATGGTGGGGGGTGGTCCGAACCGGATCGCTTTGGTGGGAGGTCTATATGCGTTGCACAGGGTCATTACGGCCACCCCGCCCAAAAGATGACTTGGCTCTACGGTATTCTCGACACCTACCCGACACTTATTTCAGGGCGTTGTTTTGGAAAGATGCGCATGGATGCGGGCTATCATTCCAAGGAAGAAAGAGCCCGCGCAATCAAGACGGGGATTTGTCAAAGGCTATCTAAAAAACAACGGCTCCTAACTCCGGTCCCCTTTAGGGATCTTTTAATTTCTATGGTGGCGGGTTTATGATTAATTTATCTGGATTACAGGTTTTAAACGCGCTGGCCTACTTAAGGGATTTTTCATCAAAACAGTCCCCTTGGACCGCCGAGGCGCTATCGACTAGCGTGAGGGCTCCGCACACGGTTATGCAAAACTCCTTAAGCAAATTGGCCCGGGCTGGGATTGTATCCGCGGTGCGCGGCCCCCGTGGGGGCTTCTTCCTTGAAGAAATCCAAGGCCTATCTTTTTCTGTGGTAGACGTGCTCCGTGTTTTAGGGCAAGATATTAAAGAGTGCGGTTCCTTGCGGGCGTCTGATAAAGCGCAGACAGCGGTTTATGATGCATTAAATGTGCCTATTTGGGAGTTTTTGGAATGAACATTCTTTTTGTAGATCCAGTATGCCCTTCTGAATACTCTCTAAACACTTTGATTACTAAGCCGCTAGGGGGCACCGAAGCTTCTTGTGTGCGCATTGCTGAGGCGCTGCGCGCCCGTGGTAACTCCGTGGCCGTATCCCAACATTGTAGATTGGAACCCGAGACCAGTGCGGGCGGAGTAACGTACACCCCTTTTGGTACAAAACGGGATACGGCGCCCACGCATGTAATTGTGTTGCGCGACCCAATGGCGCTATACCAAGCTAAAAAACAATTCCCTAATGCCAAACTATACCTGTGGCTTCATGATATTGTCGGGGGTGGTAATTGGGATAAAGGGGGTCAGTCCATCATAGACAATCAAGCGGTGCCCATCTTGGTAAGCGACTGGCATAAAACAAATTTCTATCAACACCTTACGTCAATAGGGTTTAGCGGGGTCATACCATCTCGCCGAATTTACAATCCAATCGAGGAAGACTTAAAGCCGGACGCTTCTGTGGTTAAGGACTCAAACAAATTAGTGTTTTTTAGCTCCCCCCATAAGGGGTTGGATAATACCCTGCGCGTCTTTGAAAGATTTGTTGACTTTGCAGAGCTTAAGGATATTATTTTATATGTAGCTAATCCCGGCTACTTTGAAAGCAAGGATACAAATGGACTTAGGAACGTCAAGAGCTTGGGCCAGCTTCCGCATAAAGATGTTATCGAGCACGTGCGTAGCGCTTTTGCGGTTTTTCACCTTAATGCTAACTACCCTGAGACGTTTGGGCTTGTGCACGCAGAGAGTAATGCGGTTGGAACACCTTTTCTCACGTCCTATCTGGGCGCTGCTCCAGAGACGACAGACCATCCAGCGGAGCTCATTGATGTATCGGATGCAAAATTGGTCATAGACAGAATGGTGCAGTGGAAGAAGTACGGAGCCCCTAAGGTCAGGGGGAATCCGTTTTTTAAGCTCTCAAAGGTGATTCGAGAGTGGGAAGATTTACTATGTCGATGATCGAGCAGTACAACTATAGTAAATATTTAGCAAAACTATGTTCTGGTTGTGAAACCGCAACCGTCGTTCTTAAAGCCATATCACAAACCACTAGAACAAACACAGCGGAGGACATCCATGTCAGACTTGAAGCCGTACAACAGCTCATTAGAAATCTACAAGAAATCCAACGCCACTTATTATATTTCAAAAACACTACAAAACCAGCGCCGACAAATACTACAGATTTTACCCGTTGGCCCGGTTAATTACTTTTGTAACGGGCGTTGTTCTGAGGCTACCCGATTTGATGATTTGTGCCAGGCCTGCTTAGAAGAGTACTATGACTTTGAACGCAGCCGTCTATGAATCGAGCGCAGAGTTGGAGTTTATGGCTTTCCATTCTTCTTGCGTTATCCCATAATAGCTAAAAAGCATATCGGATACCGCGTCAATAATCGCCTGTGGCGTTAGTTCTGCTTTAGACTTGCTTTCAATTCTAATTCGGACTTCGGTGTTGGTTTCATTAATGTCCATGTCAGCTTCGAGTTCATAAAGCGTTTGTTTTTTATTCTTGCTCATGGGATAAAGATCCTTGATCCGCTTCTAGGGCGCCGTTTTGATAAATGGGACCACCCAGGTGTGGCTTGAGGTGCTTCCATGTATAGATCGCAAGCGTCGAGTAGATGAGGAGACCGCATAATGCTATCATCAAGCGTATTCTGTGGATCATATAAATCAACCGCTTCCCCGTTCATGTGCGCCGACGCTTTAGCGCCATTGGCTGACCTGTTAGACGCACTAGTCCTAAACCCACTAGCTACCTTAGCCCATTTGATGCCAAGGAGATCTAAAAGCTTAGACACCCGCTCTGCGGTGTCAGCCGCGTTGTTGTGAACCTCGGCAGTACACTCGGGGGAGTTTATTCTTTCTGGGTACGTTCCGCTGCTTGTTAGTACGTCCCACGGGCTTATGATTTGCGGCATTAATAAGAATCTCTTCTTTCTCTTTTTTGCTATTAAATACGCGGCGCACGCTTTTCTCGTAATTGGCGGCGTCTTTAAGCGCGGTCTGTAAATCTTTAATTAAGGCCGAAACCGCAGCGGGCCCAGTAAATAAAACCAACACCCCTGGTCCAATAAGCTCCTTGGGTGTTACTTTAGAACCAATTGCCGCGCAGTTTTTCACACCCTGTAACGACAGGGCAGGAAACGGCCCCAGTAGCCCGCAACCTTTAGCGGTATTTCCAAGCCCTAATGTAAGAATAACTTTTTTACTCTTTTTCGATTTCATAGGTAATAGTTTTCTCCACCCCAGAGGGCATAATAATGTTAATGGTGGAATCTGACTCTGCGTCTGCGTCTTCGCTCAGCCCCACGGATTTAAGAACAACCTTGGACGCCTCGAGTCCCTCTCGCATACCCTCCCCGGTCTCAATAGCCCTGTCCATAGCCTTTTCTAAAACCTTTACGGCCTTATTAGCCATTTTACTTAAAGCGCTCTTTGCTTGGGCTAAAGCAGGGGTCAACTGGTCTTCTGCGGTCACGGTTACAAGCTCTTTGTATTTATCTGTTTCCGTAATTCGGCGGACAGCCGCGTTGCTAATAGCAAGCTGCTTTGCGCATTGTGTAACCGAAGCTCCGGTAAGCATAATAGTCGCGATTTGGCGGGTAAGCGCCTCGTCGACAACGGTCGGGTCCATGGTGTTGATGTTTTTTATTTTCTTAGTCAAAGTAATTTGCCCAATCAATTATTGGGGACTCCCTTTCTTCTTCTTTGTCACCCTTGTAATAGTCTACATCTTTTACGTGCTTTTGTACACGAATACTTTCTTGTTTAGACTCTCCGCACTTACTGCACTTTAATGTACTCGGTACAAAATGTAAAGTCCACTCGTTACCACAATACATACAAAGAATGTATAATTTACTCTTCATCGTCCGACTTACGAGTTAAAAACGTAATAATAAAGTCCAGCACATAAATAGCGACAGCGCCGACACCAACACCAAGAAGAAATGATACATGTACAGTAACCGCCTGTTCTGCTAATTGCTCGTTCAAAGGTCACCCAAAAATAAGTCTAGGAATTCGCCGGGTATAAAAGCTTGATTCCCAAAATCATCAACGGATACCACCACGCCGAGCAGGCGGTCGTCGTTCGTTAATACAGGACTTCCTGAGGAGCCAGGAGATCCTTTGGTGGTGGTTAAGCCATTCACCTGCTCTAAATAGCACGCTCTTTTCCCCTTAACCATCGCGAAGTGCATAGGAAATTCGCACGGCTGCCCCGGACTTAAAAAAGAGAAATTACGCTCGGAGGCATATCCCTCAAAAACACCGTAAGATTTCGTAAGCGTCATTAATCCAGGGAATCCCTCTGTATGTACCGGTTGTTTAAGGGGTGGTTTAATTAAACTTCTCTCAAAAGGTACTGTGTCCACAGCAACCTTGATAGCGCACAAATCAAGGTTGCGAGACCTACCGATAACAGCTCCCGCTTTTAACTGATTATTTGATCCTTTTATAATCATAAACCTATTTTCTTCACATACGTGGTTATTAGTGATTAATAACAAGCCGTGTTTTTTGTGCTCTACAAAAAAACCGGTCCCACCCCCACCTAAAAGGTTTATAACCATAACCACCGGCATTATTTTCGTGGGCGGGCTGACAGCCTGTGTCGCACAGGACACAAACAAAATAGACTGGAATAAAACTAAAAAAACAGTTTTCATATATTATATGTACTAAATTATGGAACCTTTGTCAAGGAAGGATAGTTTTTGAGTGCTTTTCTCACAGGACACACGCGTTGCTTTTCATCAAAAAGGGGTCGGGGTAAGAAAACATAAGATACGAAATGAGGATCGAGAAAGGGGAACGACCCACATACCTTGTGGGGAGGTTTAATACATTTGGTTTCGACATTCGACGGAGCTCATGTCGAGATCCTCAACTGTGTAACTTTCAGGAGGAACGAAATGTATACAATAATATTGTATCATACGAAGCTAGCATAGCGCAAGTAAATTCGTATAGAATCGACAACGAATGCAACGTCACATTATGGTTGCTTTATGTGCATTTCCATTCTACAGTATAAGTATATGGAAAATAGGCATAAATTCAAGCATGGGCAGACGGTTCCGAGGTGGGTGTTGGACGCGATAGAGTGGGAAAAGTATGTAGAGGTGGCGCTGATGCCTTACCCAAAAGAAGGGGAAGAGGATGAGCGAACGAAAAAGTGACATTGAGTATTACCAAAATTACTACTCGGACAAGGGAGAGGCGGCGTATTTAGGCGAGAAGCTTAAAGCCTCCTCTCGTATGCTTGTGTTCTGTGAGTGGATGCGCGGGTATTTGAAGCCCGGGGATAAGGTGTTAGACATTGGGTGCGGTGACGCAATCTTTGCGGAGCTAATGCCTGAGTTTCAATGGCACGGTGTTGATATTAATACGGAGCGGGCTTCGCGCCGCATTCCAGGGGCGATTACTCACGATTTAATGCAGGCCCCCTATCCTTTTGAAGAGCGGTCTTTTGACTGCATTATTTCTTCAGAGGTGTTAGAGCACTTGTGGGATTTGCGAATAGTGCATAAAGAAGCCCGCCGTTTGCTAAAACGAGATGGGGTGTATATTATCAGCACTCCCAATTTTAATTGGATCACTAACCACCTAGAGCACCATAAGCGAATACTTTCCGTGGCGGAACAACACTGGACTTTCGAGCACATTCGGCACTATGATTTCCTAACCCACCAAAAGTACCTTAACGACGTTGGTTTTGTTGTTGACAGGCATGTGGGTGCGGACGCACATTACTGCCCCGTTTTTGCTAACGTGTGCCGCGCCATCCGAGACGGACTACGCCGAGATGGGGTAGAGGTTAACGAGGAGCGCCTGCACCAACTGGTCGGAGAGGGGTTGCCTGACTACCAGCACACCACTATTATAGCGAGTAAAAAAGCATGAGCGCATTATCCTATTCTAACTATTCACTGCTACGCACATGTGGCTATAAGTATAAGCTAAAGCTGGTAGACGGGTTACAGGAGCCTAAGGCCGTCGCTTTTGAGTTCGGTAGCGCGATGCATGCGGGGTTGCGGTGTGTGCTTGAAACCCGAGAAGTGGAGTCCGCACAAGACGTGTTCGGTGCTTACTGGAACAGCTCACAAAAAGATCTAGACTACGCGGGCGAACGGTTTAAGAAGGAAGACCTAGAGAGCATGGGTAATAAGTTTATAGCCAACTTCTTTAAAAAGTATGGCAAGGAAATGTCTTTAATAACTGGGGAGAATCGTTTATATGCTGGTAGCTTTGAGGGTACGCCGGACGCTTTGGTTAAATGGGGTGGAAGTAACGTGCTTTTGGACTACAAGACGAGCGCATACAACTACGCAAATGAAAAGACCGATGTCAGCCTACAGTTAAACCTGTATGCCTACCTATTAGAAGAAAACGGGTTTAAGGTGGATAAGCTGTGTTACATGGTTTTCTGCAAAGGCGCCGGAAGCATACAAACCCCGGTGTTAGTTGACTATGATCGAAAAAAAGCGTTGACTATGCTCAACGAAATGGTACTGTATTTTAAGCGCAACGGTGGATTTTTTGAAAAGAACCCCAACGCTTGTGTGATGGGCAAACAAGTGTGCGCATTTTACGGAAAGTGTTGGAAAAATGAGTAGCAGAAAACAAATGCAAAATAGGCCTTTTAAACGTCGTCAAAAACAAACCCCAGCGTACCATCGGCAGTACGCTTATGATGACCGTGGCGTAAAGGTAATGCAGGCGGTTATGAACGAAAAAGGAGAAGTTGAGCAAATGCAAGTTTATCGAGATGTGCCTAATCGGGCTATGGTGCGGATGACAGCGTCTAAAATTAGACGGGGTGTATCATGAGTAAAACACGAGAACAAATCGAGGCTCAGTTAGAAGAAAACATCCCGCGGGAAGCGATTGCTACCCGATCTGCTGGAGCCGGACGCTCACTGGATTACCTAGCGTCTTGGTACGTCATTGACCGCATGAACAAGGTGTTCGGGCCTATGGGCTGGGACTGCGAGACCGTTTCTATGCAGCAGGTGGGTACGCCAGAGTGTGCCCGCTACGTCGCTAAGGTGCGTATCACCGCATCCGTCCGTGAGAATGATTCTGAAGGGAATCTTATCGGCTACACCAAGGTTATACGCGAGGGTACTGGTTGGGGGTCGGATAAGCCCCGCCGTGACGGTTCCGTTGAGAGCCCGCACGAGATGGCCTCCAAAGAGGCCGAATCCGACGCACTTAAACGAGCCGCTATGAAGCTCGGCATTAGCATGGGCCTCGGTCTCTACGATAAGAGCGGGTCTTTTATTGACGAGGCTGAAACCCCTGCGCAAGCGCCCGCCGCAAAACAGGAAGCTTTCAATCGGGACTCGCTTAATAAGCGAATTTCGACTATGAGTCAAGTGGTTATTGCTAAGAGGGTTAAAACGCTTGATCAACTAAAAGCTGACATGCGCGAAAAATATTCAGTTGACGCCACAAAAGAACTAAGCGATACTCAAGCCAAGGAACTATTAAACACATTGGAGACTCTTGCAAATGGCTAACGATAAAAAATATCCACTAACGGTTATCGGATTGTACTCAACTTCGGGCAATAACTCCCGAAGTGGGATTTTGCGTCAGATTGACGCCGACAAGGCCTGTGCGGCCATTCAGGCCGCTGTAGGCGGTAAGCTTGCGGTTAGGGCAACGCGACCAGAGACCAAAAAGGAGCGCGGAGACACTTTCCCAGACTACTTCTTAGAGGCCGTGACGCCCGAGATTTTAGCGGAAGAGCGTGTTCGCATGGCTGAGTTATATCCACAAGCAACCAAGAAGACGGCGGCGGCAAACACCGCCGGAGATAGTTCTTTGTAATAACCGAGCGCCCTTGCCAAGCCTCGACAGCCCGTAGACGCCTACACAAGGATGTGTTGCCTACGGGCATTTTTATAGGTGAAATATGAAAAACGTGTTTTTTTGGATTGTGGCTCTTATTGTTTTGTTTCGGTGCACCTCGGCACACGCGGCTGATTGGTCTTTTCGAGGCGGCCCCGGTCTTGTAAATGGGACTTTATCCGGGGGGACAAAGATCCTGGGGTTTCGACGGGATGATGAGATGCTAGACGGTATCTACAACGGATTTGAGCTCGGGGGGTACGTGGACAATCTGGGCGGCGGTAGAAAAGGCGCTATTGTTGGAAAAGCACAGCTCGGCGTAAAGCCGGGCCCGAGGACTGGGGTATACGGGTATGCGTTTATCGGCCCGTGCTTAATTAGCGCTACCGACAGTCAATTAGGCGGTATGGGCCAAATTTGTTCGGACATCGGGGTCGGGGTGCGTGACGAAAAAACAATTATGGGTTTTGGTTACGCGCACATTTCTAGCGCGGGCATGGAAACGCCAAACAAAGGGCGGGACTACCTTGTATTTTCTGTGGGAGTTAGCCTTTGATTCGAATCGAAAAGCTAACAAAACCGGGATCGCTTCAGCAGTGGTTAGAGGACTCTGTTAAAGAGGGTCAGGATACTTTTGCTTTAGACCTAGAAACTACAGGATTAACCAGGAACGATAAAATCATTAGCGGTGCGGTAACTGGGCCCACCGAAAACGAAGTGGCCTTTTTTGGACCGGAGATGCTACATGAACTACTTCAAGCTCCTACTGGTGTTACTTATGTGTTCCACAACGCTAGCTTCGATCTTAAGTTCCTCGCGTGGGCTTCGGTGGACATTTGCAGTAAGTTTCAGTACGCAGATACTCTTATTTTCGCTCACCTTCTTAATGAGAACGGAGATCATGGCCTTGGGAGCCTCGTTTTAAATTACTATGGAGATAACTACAAAGAAGGGTTCTGGAAAAAATACAAAACTGCTCAAGAGGCCCCGGAAAGCGAACTCGCGGAATACAACGCAAAAGACGTCGCCTACACCCGAAGGATTTACTCCGAACTCAATAACCGACTCTCAGAGGATGGGATACCGACATCCTTATTGGAACACGTTCACCGACTACAGCGAAGCCTCCTTGACACCGAAATCAGAGGCCTCCCCGTCGATGTCCCCTATCTCATGCAAAAAGGGGTGGACCTTAAAACGCGCATTGAGGGCCTTCTTCCTGAGATGCGCTCGCTTGTTGCGGACGAAATCTCGATCATCGAGTCAGAAGAGTGGCTAAAGGAAATTGAAAAAAGAAAGACTGATAAAGGACGCGCGGGCGTAAAACGCCCTACGTTTAGTTTTGACAGCGCCAAGCAACTAGCCAACCTTCTGTATAATAAGCTGGGACTTCCAGAGCAGAGAAGCGAAAAAACAAAAGCGGTCAGTGTCGATTGGGATTCGCTAGAGAAGATCAAGGAAAAACATGCGGTTATTACGAAGATTCAAGAACTACGCGAGCTCACTAAAGTATACGGTACTTATATTGAAGGAACGCTTGATAGGCTTGTGGACGGAAGGATATATCCTTCCTTTAATGTCTGCGGAACAGCTACAGGACGAATTTCTCATTCAAACCCTAATATGGGGAACCTGCCCAGTTCAGGTGGAATCCGTGGAATCTTTATACCTGATCCGGGTTTCGTTTTTGTATCAGCCGACTTTAGCCAGCTCGAGGTGTGTATTAGTGCCCATTTTACACGAGACGCAAACCTTCTTAAAATCGTCAATGAAGGGGCGTCAATGCACGACATTACAGCCGCCGGGCTGAACATCAAAAGAGAGTTAGCTAAGACCCTTAATTTTGCGATGGGGTACGGGTGTTCTCATTTTAAAGTAGCCAAAACCCTGGGGGTTAGCGCCGCTGAGGGAAAGAAGGCTTACGATAAGTACTGGGAAACTTACTCAGGTCAAAAACGAGTAATGGACGAGTGTTCCCGAAAGGTGGATAGCGGAGAACCGATTGTAAACCCCTTTGGACGCCGCCGCCGCTTTGAAGTAAAAAAGAGACCGGGTTGGGACTCAGCATATAGACAAGCCTGGAATGCTTTAGTGCAGGGGACTGGGTCAGACCTAACAAGTCGGGCTTTATACTTGGCCGACGAAAAACTACGCGAAGCCGGTATAGGAAGAGCCTTGTTTTCGGTACACGATGAGATTATTTGCCAAGCCAAGAAAGAGTTTTCTAATGAAGCGGAAAGGGTATTGATTGATACCATGGAATTTGTTGGACACGAAATAGGACTTACGGTATGCTTAAAAGCACAAGGAAGCGGTCCATGTGACCGTTGGGTAGATTAATATGCCCCTTAAAGACTATAGATGCGTAGATTGCGGACATACAGTGGAGTACTTGATTCGATCGGACGCTGATGTACCTACGCGATGTGAGTCGTGCGGGAGCGATAAGGTAGAGCCGCAAGTAAACTCTTTCGGGGGTTATTTTGGGGATCTTGGATCTGGAAGCACTCGGCCCAGGGGGGCGGGAAGCTTTAAAAAAACAAAATGAATGCGGCCATACTTGCCTTTATAGCATTAGCGGAGATTCAAAACGGGATACCTAAAGGTCTTTTGTTGGCGGTGTGTACCGTTGAGTCTGGACTAGACCCCTACGTGGTTGTTGAAAGAGATGGTTTAGGTGGGAGATCAAGCTTTGGGCTCTGTCAAGTCCAACACAGAACAAGCAAACAGTTTTTCCCGAGGGTTGGCGCTAAGGAACTACTTAGCCCTTCTATCAACGCAAGAGTGGCAGCAGCTTACTTGCGGGCACACTTCGATAGATATAAAAGATGGGACCGGGCGGTTGTGGCGTATAACCGTGGAAGCTCTACCGGTGGACGAAATAGGTACTTAGACAGGGTTGAAAAGGAGTGGCGGATAAATGGCGGATATAAAAAAAATTACGCAAGACTTAGTCCACGAAGTTCGAGAGGGACTTATAACGCCAATGGCAGCGATAGCGTCCTTCGACAAGATTACACCCGGTCAGATTAGAAGCGGGCGGGTGTACGAGCAAAAAACACAACTACAGCGCCGTGAGCAATACCTTGAGTCAAAACGTGTCCGACGGGCGATTAAAAAGAACCAAGTTCCTTTTATATCCACCGCGTTTCTTCCAGACCTCTGGCTGTCTCAAGGGCTCATCGTAGTGGGGGCTAAATCCGGTCGAGCAAAGTCGACCACGGCCAGCAACGTACTGGCCGGTTTTTTGAGAACAGTGCCCAACAAAACCGCCATTGTTATTTCAAACGAAGAGGCGACTGACGCTATTTACGAAAGAACCGCCTGTGTTTTAATGCAGATTAGTTACACAGACTATTTTAGCGGTAAAGCATCCTCTCAAACAGAAGCGGTAATCGAAGAGTGCGTATCCGACTTTATTATTCCCCGCGTGGAGGTGGTAGAAGATGGAAAATATGACATGTCCTACGTCGATGACGTACAGTCGGTATTGGAAACTGCGGCTATTGACAAAGTGGGTCTCGTTCTTATCGACTATCTACAATGCATTACCCAATCCCGAAAAGAGCCCCAACTTGAGTCGTTTCAAATATCTAAGTTGCTTGGTCTATACCTTAAGGACTACGGCAAGAAACACGGCGTTCCAGTCGTTTGTTTTGTACAACTCGGTCCTGGCTCAGAAGGCTCGACAATGTTCGAACGCGTGCAAAACGACAAAACATTTTGTAACCACGCGTTCCTAGCAGTAGAGATTGAGCCGGATTTTGAGACGTTAACTACTAAGTTCAAGATTCACAAAGATCGGTTCTCCGGGCACACGGGCAAAGAGGTTATTTGCGACTTTGTCGGGGGGCGTTATGTGTTTTCTGGGGACAAATCATTATGAATGTAACCGTAGCGGGGGTGACCCTTAAAAACGCAGACGTTGAAAAAGCAATAGCGGGAAAAGCCTTTGTCTATTTTGATGATATTGCCTTTAATGACAGACAAACGCTATCTGATAAAGACATCCCGGTTCTGTACGACCCTATGAGACAAAAACGATACATTTTTATTGACTTAACGAGCCTTCAGTACGAAGATAGAAACGGGACCAAGTGTGAGTGTGGGGCGTGGTCAGTTAATAGCGACCGACACAGTTATTTTTGCGCTATCGAGAAGGAGAGGCTAAATGCCCGCGGTTAAGAAAAAAGACGGTGTTTATAAATGTTCCGCGTGCGGTCTTTTTGAGTATCGACAGCGCGTACTCGCCCCGAACGGGGATACTAGATTTGTTAACAAAGAGGGTAGACGGTGGAAGACCCTTCGGTGCCCAGATTGCTATGCCGCCATTAATAGGCGCCGTGTAGCGAGGTGGTCTAAGAAGTTTAAATCGGAAAACCCGGACACGCCCCTTAAAAATAAGCAGCGGGCTACTTTTACTAAAGAAGTCCTTCTTCCTGGCGAGGAGTATGTAAAAATAATGGACGCGTCTAGGCGATGCAAGCAATGTAACGCCAAGACCAATAATTACCACTACTGCCGCTACTGTAATGAGCGCCGCGCCGCTATTTTTGATGTCGCTGACGACTGGATTTTTTGTGGGTGGTAAAAAAAGCAGGGACAAGGGTTCCCGGGTAGAGCGGTTACTGGTTGACACCTTAAAAAAGTTAGGGTGGGTAGATGTATACCGAGTTCCTTTTTCTGGTATGATGGCGGGATTTAAGGCAGACGTGGTTGGGCACCCGCACCAAGGAGCGCCGGAAATTAAAATAGAAGTAAAGGCTAGGAGAGATTCCTTTGGATTAATCTACGCGCTAGCTGACGGGCACAATAACAAGAGGGGCGTGGGTTCTTGGGATGAAAAAGCGGGATTTTTTGTTTCTTATAGCATCGGTGATCTTATTGATGGAGCTGGCTCAAAGGAGCTACCATTTGCGTGCACCTACACATCAAAAAACGATCAAAGGGCCATCAAAGCCGTGCTTCGAATGCGGGAGTGGTTAGGAGAGGCGAGCATATTAGCTATAAAGCAAGACCACAAGCCTTTTTTATACATTAGGTACTATGGCGACTAAAAAGTATTTTTGCCCGCACCACGAAGAGTCAACCCCATCGGCGGTGGCATATTCTAATGGCTATTACTCATTTTGCTGTGGGAAGAGTGGTCCTTTAAGCGATTTGGGCCTGGCTCCGGGCGAGAGGATTGAGGTTACCTATGTTGAGGATTTGGCAGCTTCGATCGCGAGTATTAAGCGTTTACCCAAACAGAAGATACGGGGTTTTGAACTGCACGCGGATGATTCTGGCTATTTTCTTATATGGCCTGATGATGCTTACTATAAACGCAGGATATATGGTGCTGGCAGCGGTAATAAGTATCGTGGCCCTTCTGGGCACCCTAAACCGTGGTTTAAAACACGCCTTGGGGGCTCTGAAAGGCTTGTTTTGATTGAAGGGGAGTTCAATGCTTTGACATATCAGATGTTAGAAACAGGTTATGATGTAATTAGTCCCGGGGGCGCTGGGGATTTTTATTCAAAAACAGCCAAAGACGAGATTTTTAAACTAGGGGTGTACTCACAGGTTGACATTGCGGTGGACGAGGATGCGGCGGGCGTGCAAGCGGCAATCGAATCAAAAGCATTGCTTTATACACGCGGATATGAAATAGTTAACATACATCTGATGAAGAAGGATTTTAATGACCTTTATGTCGAAAATGGAAAAGAAGCAATTAAAGAAGAAGCCCGAAAAATGGGCTTGCTCTGAGGGGTGCGATGTGACGAGCAGCATTTGTAAACACATCGAGAAATCGCTTCCCCAGATTTCGGACTATAGGCTGGCTCGGGTGGACACGTCTACGTTTTCTATGGACGTGTTTAAAGCATATAGACCTGAGTTTGACTTAAGTGAATTTGTAGATTACGTTAGGTCTTATGGTTTTGTGGACCCGTGGGACATTGAGCTTATTACCGCGAAGTATTTCTATGGAATGTCTTACAGGCAAATTGAGCGTGATTTTGGATACGTATCGTTTAAAACAGCACAACGTCGACTAAAACATCTGCACTCTTTAATGCTAGAGAGAGGGTTAACCCCTAAAGGCAAAAAATGAATAAACCTAGAATTTTATTCGCGGATATAGAAACTTTACCGTTAGAAGTTTGGACGTGGGGTATGTTTGATCAGACGGTGTCGTTAGATCAAATAAAGTCAGATTGGACGGTGCTGTCTTGGTCCGCAAAGTGGCTCGGTGAAAAAACCGTCATGTACGAAGATGTTCGAAAAGAAAAGGACTTAAGGAATGATAAAAAAGTATTAAAAGGCATTTGGAAACTTTTGGATGAGGCAGACATCGTAGTGTGGCATTACGGGACAGCTTTTGACCACAAAAAACTCAACGCGCGGTTTATTTTAAACGGGTTTTCTCCTCCCTCCCCGTACAAGCAAATAGATACAAAGAAGTTAGCCTCTAAGACTTTTGGATTTACGAGTAACAAACTAGAGTACCTGACAAGCGGGTTAAATAAAAACTACAAGAAAAGCAAGCATAAAAAGTACAGCGGTTTTTCTTTGTGGCGCGCGTGCATGGAGGGAGACTTAGGCGCATTTAAGGAAATGCAAAACTATAATAAATTAGACGTTCTCTCTTTAGAAGAGTTGTATAATAAGCTTATTCCTTGGCATAATCCTGTAGACTTTCGAGTTTACTCAAATAAGACAAAACCGGAGTGTCCTACTTGCGGATCGAATGCTTTGAACCGGCGCGGGGATAACGTAACCAAAACAGGCAGGTTTGCTAGATTTCAATGTCAAAATTGCGGAACGTGGACAAGCGACTGCGGACAAAAAAACAACCTAATTTCAAATAAAAAGAAAGAAAGCTTAAAAAGAGGTGGGTAGTGCTTAACAAAATAAAAGAGTACGCTGGTTATGTGTTTGCGGGAGTAATCGCCATTTTAGGCGCGTTATTGTACCGCCAAAACAAAAAAACCGACCGGGTCGAATCTGACTTAGCCGGAGCTATCGCTAAAAACAAAGTTCAGGAGGTAGACCATGACCGCGAAATTGCCAAACAAAATGCTGATGCTCTTGTTAATGATTACGAGCGCCGCAAGTCCGAGTACGAGTCCGGCAAGTGAAACCTGTGAGTCGGTCCTCCAATCGTGTGACTCTGCGCTTAAAGCGAAACAGCGCGAACTGGACCTAAGCGACCTCGGAATCAAAATCCGCGACGACGACCGCGAACGTCTACAAAAAGAAAATGAGGCTCTGCGGGGAGCAGATACCTCAATTCTTAAAAACCCAGTGCTGTGGTTGGGTTTGGGGGTTTTCTTGGGGGCCTATGCGGCTAGGCGATAATTAAATGCAAGATTCCACCAAGAACACCCATTACAGCCAGTCCTATTAAAAGATATTCTAGCTTTTCTAATCGACGCTCAGAGGCGTCAGTTCTACGCATGTGGTTGTCTAACGACACTGTATTTACAGCCACATTTTTATCTATGTTTTCTACTTTTTCTCGGATTGCGCGAAGCTCTTCCTTGATCTCTTGCATTTATGGCGCCTGCCTTCTTAATAGCTCTGCCTTAATTCTTTGTATGATTTCGTTTCGGTCGTCACGCGGAGCCGATTCTTCTAATGGCACGTTGTTAGAAGGCTGTAGCGGCTTCAGCGACTCAAGTCCCTCAATCGCACCGCCGTATCCCAAAGCCTCGGGAGCCACAGATTTTCCTAGTACATTACCGGCGGTCTGGAGACCGCCGTGCGCCACAGAACCCGCCTTAATAGCCCCCCTAGTACCTATCTTATAAGTCTCAGAAAGCGCCTTAAGCGGCCTAACTAAATTAGATGGGTTCATTTGAAGCTCTGTGGCCCTTTCAATTTTATTACCGTACGGCCTTAGGCTAGATCCCGCGACTTCATCAGCCGCCGCCAATAACGAATCCTTCGTAGTCCCCGGGGTAGACTTCAAAAGCCCCACTGGATTAGAAGCGCCATTTTTTCTTAAAAAGTCTTTTAGCTTAATATCCCGCCCCATTTGGGACAGCACCTCTTCTGATCCAGGTGCGGATTCGTAGATTTGGTCCCTCGCCAAATCACCCACTAACCGCGCGTTTGCGTTTTTAGATGCCGCGGTCTCGCTAAAAGGAGCCTGTGCTTTTGAAAATCCTGCAGCCTTATCGGCGCCGCGCTTAATTCTAAGTAATTGTTCCCCAGAAACAGGAACTCTGCCCTGCGGGACGTTCTTTTCGACCATTTTGGTTCCAAGGCCCTCAAGAGGAATGTTTTGTTGAAGTTCTCGGTCCAACGAAATGGGGACTGGCACTTGCACGGTGCCTCTTTTTTCAGCTAGTTTTTTTGCATAATTAGGAAATACGTTAGCGACGACATCTGGGTTTATCTCCCCCGACGTTCCTTGCAATAGTCCGCGAAGCTTAGCTTCCTTGGGAGCAATACCCCTTTCGGAAATACCTTTTGCCGCGTCTTCTATTAAAGATGCTGCTCTAGGGGCAAGACCGGACCCCTTGTTAACTAAATCAATAACCGCCTGCTGCTCAGCCGCACCGCCTAAAGTTTTTTCAAGCGCCTTTTTCCCAAGAGAGCGCACGCCTTGCCCGGCGGCCCTAGCTCCGCCAGTAAGAAGTCCGGCTAACGAGTCCACTGGGTTAAGGACATCTTTAGCAATATCCATATACCAAGGCCCGGCCTCTAATCCACCCTCATCCACAGACTCAGCACGAGACCGCGCTTGTTCTTCTGTGGTTATGCGATTCGGATCTTTTCGGCGTGCAAGCTCGGCTTGTATTTTAGATACTAGCTCTTCGCGTGTTGGCATTATTTGATTCCCAGTTTAGAGGCCATGTCCCGCAACTCTTGGTCAGACAAATGCTCCAACCCCGTTCCGCCTTGCACGCCCGTCGCCGGTCCGCCCGTTGACATCTGACCGCCGGTTAATGTTCCATGCTGCTCAAAATATCGGGCGGATCGGTCTTTGTCCTCTGCCTGCTGTCTTTGTCGCTTTGCCTCTGCCATAACCCGTTTAATATTTTCCGCCTTTGGCAGTCTTGGGTTGTAAGCCCTCGACATGACCTGCTCGCCCTCGCGCTCTGTAAACTGAGGCCCAAGCGTTTGGCGCAGAACGCTTTGAACCGCTCCCCTAACCTCATCCTCTTTAGCGGCGGACTCCGGCATAATAATGTCCCTAACGCTTTTGGGAAGAATTCCCGCGGCTCTTTGCAGAGCATTGGGGTCTGGTAAATTTTTTGCAGCAGACTCTAACTGCTGTATGCTTTTTTCTGCACCGGCCTTTCCACCGCCAGCTTGGTACGTTGCATAATCCTTCCCAAATGCTGTATCCGCAGCCTCTTGTCCTTTAGTTAAAGGAACCGGCCCATTAGCATACTCTCTCGGGTCGATTGTAATATGACCCGCGTTAATCTTAGCATCTTTCCCTAAAAGTCCCCGCAATGACTTAATGTCCTGCAAATCTGCGGACCGTTCCGCAGCCTGTTCGTCCCTTTTTAAGGCAGCTCCTTTAATCAACTCTGCGAGCCGGGCGTCGGCGGCGTCTTGTGCCGCGCGCTTGTCGTAAACGGCTTTAATACCCTGCTGAGCCCCTGCGTTAGCGGCGTCGAGCGCTCCGGACTTAATATCAAAATTAGTAATTGGCATTTTTTAATTCCGCGTTTCTTTACTTCATGTTTAGGTAGTCAGAGCTCATCGTCGTTTTCCCGCCCGCCCTGTCTAAGCCGCCACCCGCTCCTCCGCCTCCGAACAGACTAGCGCCGAGACCTCCCCCAGCCGCCCCAAGCCCGCCGCTAATTCCGGACATTACTCCGGACCCAACTGCGTCAAACAAACCCTTTCCCTTAGCGCCGCGCTTGTCCGCCGCGGATTGTTGGTTTTGGGCATTGACACCACCCTCACCCCCAATGTCTGCCTGTAACTCTCCAAGCTTCTGAGCCCGCATGTTTCCAATGTCGCCAGTAGCTTGATGCCCAAGGCCCGCCATAAGCTGTCGAGTATTCTGCAATCGGCTTTGGGTGTCTGCCATGCGCTTTTGTGCGATGTCGGTTTGCGCCTTAGCGAGCATTTCGTTTTTATTTCCAGCAAGTCCTGAAAAAGCAGCGCCAGCGGCACCGCTTCCAGCGGAAGCAAGCCCTCGGCGCGCTAAACTCTGCGCAGCCTGCTGATCTTGTTGTCCGAATAGGCGGGCAATGTTACCGGAGGTCTGCCCATAGGCCTCTTGGTCTCCCTGTGTCAATCCGTAGCCCTGCGTAGCTAAGTTATTTTGTTCTTGCGCAAGCTGAGACGCAAGACCTTTGTCGCCAAACAAAGCCTCATTACCAGGCGTTCCTAAAAACTGCGCCTTAGCTTCGTTTTGCGCACGGTCATTATCGCTAACATAAGACGATAGGTTTTTAGCTGCGCGCTGGGTAGGTTGGTAATAGTCTTCCTGTTTTCCACCCAACCCAACCAAACTACCCACAGCGTTTACGCCCTTACCGATTGCTTTTCCCATTAGAGTTCCTTAACCATATAAATTGCGTTATCGTTGGCTGCATAAAGTTTCATGCCATAAGCCTGCAAAGCTTTAAGCGAGACATCTGGATTTTTAGCGCGGCAGTCTAACGAGCTAATCATAATTCCGTAACCCTTTGACTTAGCTTCAGCGGCGACCAGGTCAGAGATTTTGCTCCCAACCCCCTGTTTTCTAGAATCAGGAAGCACGTACACATCTTGCAGATATACGTGTTTAAAAGGAACCCCGGGCACACAATCATACCCATAAATAGCAAAGCCACGCTCCGTTTGTAGCATTTCTTTGTTCTCTCGTTCCTTTAAGTAACGCGCGTACATTAACAAAGTCCTAAATAAGCTACTTTAGCGTAGTTGGCGGCTTGGTTAGTATCGTCCACCCGCGTACCTGCATCAAAAGTATACCGTAAAATATCTCCGTGGGACAGGTAGTGCATTCCTCCGACATTAGCTGCCGTGTTAGTTGCGTTAAGAGAACCCGATAAACGGTTTCCAGAGCCCTGCAAGGCCGCAGCCGCCCACGATACGTTGTTGGCAGTGTTCTTAGTAAAACCGGACGCGTTAGCGGAGTTTAGCTTTGTACAAGCCTCAATCCAGTACCAACCATCCATATTAATCCGGATTAGCGACTCCCCGTCTCCGGATACGACATGATCTACCGCGCTTCCCTGTTTTTCTACAACGGAGCTAAAAAGAAATGCGTTGTTGGTAACCGCAGTTCCTCCCGCGACCGTAATCCACGATGGAGACCCACCCCGGGAGATGGGCAAAAATGTTTTAGAACCATCACCCAATGACATTAGAACTCTCCGTATTCAACCGTGATAGCAAGTCCGTTCGTAACCGCGGTATTAGCTACCGTTGCGCGAAGAACCGCGTTAGCTGGAAGCACGAGGCCTGGGCGCCACAACACTGGCGTGATACCCGCGACCGTGGTTGACGTAGAGGCTGCTGCCGTAACATCATAGATAAGACGGTTGGCGGTGCCCCCGGTCCCCACCGTGTCAATAAAAAAGCGAACCGACGTAGCCGCATTGGTTCCAACCGGGCATCCATAAACAGTGTCGATTCGGCCACCGCCCGACCCGATCGTAAGCACGGTTGCGATTGTGGTTGGATTAGTGTACGCCGGATCTCCGCCGTTAGAGTTGTTTAGGATCAGGTTAACGAGCTTAGGTGTGCCTGCAAATACTGGGTTAGATGCCATTTAGATCTCCTTAGAAATGGTAGAGTGTGTAGATTTTAAGAACGCCGCTCACCGGAACGACATCAAGGGTTAAGGCGCTGCCCGCCGCATTGACTTGGAGAACCTTGGCGGCGTCCGCAAGCGCGGGGGTATAAGCGAGTCCGGTTCCACCGACGACAGAAGGGAGTGTTCCAGCAGTAGCCTGCGCGCTGGAATTATAGTATACGGCGGTATTAGTTAACGGGGCCACCACGGTCATCACACCCAACGAGTTGTTGGCCACAACCGCATAGGCAGTATCCGTGGTCAACCGGTTTCGGTTAAGACCACCCACCTGCACGTTGGTAGAATCAAGACCTGTCGTGTTAAGAAGCGTCTTAATTGCGTTAAATTTACCATTGACCTCAGAGGAAAGGATCTTAGTAAACGGTTGAAAGTCAGAAGTCGGATAAACCAGCGCAGGCATTTTACCCCTCGATTACGATGACGTTAGAAAAAGACGCCGTCGTGGTTGCGGGAATGTTTCCCGTGTATTGGTATGTTCTCATTGGTTCTGTACCAATTTCGGGGTACATTACCGTAAAAATAACTGAAAGGCTTTGTTGGAGCGTCAGTGTAAAGTTTCCGCTTGAGTCTGTTTGCACAGACAGCTCCGCAGGCGCGACCAAAGACGCCCCGCTTAAAACCGGCTGGTTCACGCGCGCGGAGACAGTCACAGACAAGATTCCTGTAGCTCCCGGGTCAACAATAGTTCCACTAACAGCACATGTTGCCATTATTTATTTAAACCTTTTTCTTTCCAAAATATAGAGTATCCATAAATAGTAACGGGCTCATCTACCCCACTGTTTCTAAAGCGGAGCCTAATGCAATCGCCTTCTTGGTTACCCTGCGCGTTGTTTAAATTGAAAACCACTGGGGTTAAAGACTGCGTGTAATCATCCCAAAAAGCCTGGTCCCAAAAAGCAACGTCCCACAAAGCGGTTGCATTTGTGGCTTGCGTGGTTATGGGAGACACTAACGTAGATTTCTCGTTTAACGCAGCTCGGTATCCAGACCAGTAGTCCAAAGTAAGATCCCAATCACCTAGCGCATCAACCCAAGCCACGACCTTGTAAAATCTTTTGTCTTGGTTGGGGCTGTCTACATCAAGGAACGGTGAATAGTATTGAAAGTCAATTCCGGTCCCGTTATCACTAAATTGTTGGTACGCCTTGTACAACTTACCGGCAGTGTCGCCAACCACCATAATTTCGTCGGGGGTTCCTGATGGAAGATAAGCCTTGGCCGCGTAAGTCGGCACGGCGGAGTCGGTGTCGATTACAAAAACACCGTCTAGCATTCGGCCAGACAGAGTGCTCTCCACCCCAGGCAGAGTAAGTCGTAAATCCATTTTAATAGTTAAGCACTGCTGCCCATAGGTTTTACTGGACACAAACCAGTAGACCATGTTTCGATTTCTAAAGTAGGAAGACACGCCGTACTGAAGCAGCGGCTTGTTCAAATCACCGTCAATCGAGAAAAAGGGTTCTATCGGGCGAGAGACGTAAATCGGCTTTCCCGACCCATCCCACAGATATACCCCGCGATAATCAATCCAGGTAAGAAATCCGTTGGCAAGGGCTATTAAGGACTGGTTTGCGCAACCGACGGTGTCGATAAAAGAAAGAGTAACGTCGGTATAGTCGTTTCCTTTAACTACCCACAACTCCCTTTCCTTGAATACCGCTAGGTACTCATCGTTTCCAAAGTCCGTATTAAAAGAAATAACCGCAACGCCGGTAATCGGACCGCCCGAGGGAATGGTAATGGTGTTAACAGTAGGCCACGACTCAGGTACGTTTAGATCGCTAAAACGAAGAACAGAGCCCGTAGCTGTAACCAAGCGGCGTTTCCATAACGCGAGTACGTTATATGTACCTGCCGGAAGCACCGAATTGTCTAAAATTACTGAATCCGCACGCGGAACATTCTGGACAAGCGCTGTAGCGCCGCCCGTGTCAGTAAACGACGCCACGGGAAGCGTGAGAGTCGCCACCAAGTCGCCCGTAGTAAAGCCGCTCGCTCCGGACACTGCCGACCGATAAATATTGATACGATTATACGTAGCGGTGTCCACTGAAGTGATAGCAGAAAGCGTGAGCACGACGCTGTTAGTGATCGCCGCAACACTGACGCTGACATCAAGGGTAGCATTACTCTCCGCTCCTGTGGATGTTTTTAAGTACGTAACCGCATAGCGGTAGGTTCCGCTAGTAGCCCACGCCCCTCCACCCGCTATCGTGGTGGCTGTAACCGTACCAGTAGGGGGGGCCGCGCCGTTGCGAGTAAACTTAGTACCGCTGTAAATAGTGTAGATAGCGTCCGTGCCCCCAGCTACGTTAAGCATTGACACGGTGTCGGTATTGAACTGCGCAAACACGGTTGGTATTACGGTGCTCGCCGGGAATACGTTGGTATTGGTTGCGGTCGTGTCTTGTGACAGCGTGGTAAAAGACTCGGCGTCAAGGTCCGCGGATTGAAGTATTCGTTCCGCTGCCCGGATAACCGTCTTAACCCCCAGTGTGGTGTTATAGACATCAAGCCCGTGGGTGTATAACTGCGTGTCTGGGGTGTCGTTAATGAGTTGGGCGCCACGCCGCTTTTGAATTCCCCCCGTTTGGGTGTATTCAAAGTTGGCCCCTCCGGTAGACTGCGAGTCCTTTACCCGGAAGACCGAATCAGATAGGTTTAAACCGCCAGTATTATCGAAATAAGATGTTTCGTTAAACTCGCCGTTTCGACGCGTATCAGCCAATTAACCACCAATCTTAGCGAAAGTAACTTCACCTGTAGCAGCGGTTCCGGTAATTTCTACGATGCATCCGTTTTTAAGTTCTAATGGGCGCGCTGGGTTAGAAACCACGCTGCTTCCATTTGCAGAGCCGACCAACTTGACCACTAAAGTAGCGTTGGTTGTGCTGGTTACGCCTTGACCGGCGGGATCGTAGACGTTAATAACGCTGGCCGCACTTCCTGGATTTAAAATGACATCTGCCAAAAGACAGTTGGTCGTGCACACAACTGACGATGCGGTTACGGTTAATACGCCTGAACTATTTACGGGTTCTAAAATCATAATTTCCTTACCAAGTGTTTTCTGCGTTAAATGGCTTTATGTACTGGGGGTACTTACTTCTATTAATTACAGTATCAATAAACAGTTTATAAATCTCACCGAGGTTAGCCTTCGCTTGCGATGACAGATCCGTGTTGTTAACCAAACTCTCTTTCATCTTAGCTTTATAAACCGCGTACATCTCAATTAACTGTTTAAAAATAGGGAGAACATTTCCACTCATCGTATCCCCGGGATTTTGAAGAACGTCTGGGAAATAAATGTACTCAATACGCAAGCCCGCGGTCTGTGTAAAGTTTGGGATCGGACGGAGCACTAATTTATTTTCTTGGAAGTAGTACGATGGGAAGTACGTTTCGGTGCCGCTGCCACCTTGTGTGCTATACGAATCAGATATTGCGTTTTTATACGGTAAGACCGCGTACCCGTTGTTAATCAACTTGTACACAGCCTTAATCTCGTAGCAATCTGTGGGAAGATCAATAGTCTCAACGCCACTAGCGATGTCCAGGTTAGCGAACCTAGTCCACTGCCCCTCATCGTTATTCGTTACCTCAAGGAAGTACATTCGAATACCCTCGTTGAGGTAACGCGTAAGCTCTGCGTCACTCCAAAAAGAGTTGGCCGCGTTAGGCTGGTTTAATAAATCCCGAACCGCGGTGATGTAGCTTCCTAGAGTTGAGGAGGATAGCGTTAAAGCCATTATTGTCCTTTATTAACCGAATTCATAAGCTTTTTGACCTCGTCGATCTTAGCTTGCTCGGCGTCTTCTGCGCGTTTTTGATACTTAGCAACCAACTTCATAGCTTCCACTTCGCCCTTCGAGGCAAATGCGGCTGGGTCTGCTTTAATGTTAGCCTGCTCAAGGTCTCGGCGCAGGGAAATTTGATTGTTTGCGATAATCATGCGATGATGCGCGATATACCGATCTAAAGCCTCTTCACAAAGTTGACGCTTTCGCTCCGTCTGAGCTTCTTTTCGCTCTTCTAATTGCTCGGGGCTTACTTCTTCATCGTCAGCCATGAGGTCTGGAAGAACCGCGAGCCCGGAATCCTTGCGGTCGATCTCAATAAACTTAGCGATGTCTAAATCCCGAATGACCCGCTCCTGACCCGGCTTCCAAGCAAACCAGTTTCCTGCGATTTTAATTGAGATGTTTTCTTGCGTTGCATTTACTACGATTGGCATATTACGATCCTTTTAAAGCCCGGATAGGGCAAGTGAATCCACTATTCGAGAGTTTTTACTTTCTCCCAGTACTCCGCAATCAGGTGTGGATTTCCCCCGTTGCGCACAAAATCTTTAAACGCGCGGATCTCGTTTTTAAATGTTTTTGAGGCCTCGCGCCGCATTTTCATTCCCGCTTCTTTAGCAGCCTCTTTAGCCGCTAAACTCTGACGATCCCGCGCTTCCTGCCATTTTACTGCGGCTTTTTTAGGGTCGTCTCCGCCATACTGAAACGTGTCCTGCTGTTTTAAGTACCGAAGAATATCGTAGTTCAAAAACTGCGTATCAAGCACGTGGTGTACCAAGTCGTTCTCGTGCGGACCTAGACGAAAAATTAAAGCGCCCTCAAACTCGCAGACGTCAAGCGCTGTGTTAAACTCAGGCTTCCGCCTGATTTCCCAACAACCGCGACCACCAAACTTCTTGGCGTTCCACGTCGAATACAAAAGTCGATCATAGAACTGAAGCGCCTCATCAAAGCCACGCTTGTTAACGTCTAAAACATGCCCTTTAATGAGTCTGCCCGTAGGCCCCATTAGAATCTTAGCCATCCTTCTTGCTTCCAGGAAGGTTTTCGGCCACATTTGCTACAGCACGCATCGCCATGAACGAACCGCCGACATATTTAAGAACCTCGACCATTTGATCGTTAAGTTTTCCTAACAAAGCACAGCCTACCGCGATAAGAAGAACTGCGGCTAATCCGGCCATGGTTTTAGACTCTAAATGGTTAGGCATATCGCTTTATAGCTGACAATTTGTGTCACTACCTCGGTTATCTATGTGAAATTAGGAACGAAACTTAATAAAGTAAAGCAAAACAAGGTTTAATACGCAACTCCCAATAAGAAGAACGCGAGTTGTGTTAATGGGCGCCCTTGGAAGTCGACTACGCTCGGTTTTTGGAACCACCCTTCCACCTTCCAGTGCCCACTGTTCTGGAGGAAGCCCTTTTACTAAGGATAAATCTGGGTTTATTATGTGCGGCTCTCTTTCATAAGCAGGCTTTGCGGGGTTTGTGAGAATCCACCCACCCTGCGCGTCAAAGACCACTACCTTGGTTTTTTTCATACCCCAAGCGCCCCCAAATAGTTTTGGATGCTTTGTAGATCTTCCCAGGTGATTAAAAAATCACCGTGCACAACTCCTGTTCGACATGCCTGCACAACGCCCGCGCACGGGGCATTATTTTGAATAAGGTCGGTGATCGCGGCTTTTGACCACTCCAATGGGAACGATAAGCATCCTATTAACAACAAGTCCCCCTCCGCCTTAACCAACATACCACCACTAGCCTCAGTAAGGATAATTGAACCGCACTGGGTGGGGGCGCTGACGACTGGAGCCTCTGCGGCTGGATTTTTTAAAACACTGTTTACCAAAACCCAACCTATTTCTGGTCTAGGGTCGGTGTCGGTGACATCTATTATAGACGGCGATAGTAACGTCGGGTCTTCTACGATAATTATGTTTGTTACCGTTCCTGATTCTAATTGAGCACAAATCATACAACCCACGTTACCGTAATTTCTCCGTCAGAGCCGGCGGCCCCAGCGGCCCCATTTCCTCCTGAGGAGCCGGTAACCAGAGTTCTTCCTCCTCCGCCACCCCCACCGCCCCCAGATCCACCCGAACCTGAAATTGATGCGGCTGCGGTTGGAGCATTAACTCCGTTAGCGCCATCCGCTCCCACTGCTCCACCGGAACAACCCACCGGCCCGGTAGCGTCTGACGCCACCGGAGCGCCCGACGCACCCGTCTTTTATGGAGTATCGTTTACCAGAAACCGGAGATGGGAGCGTTATATTAAAAGCGCCTCCCGCAGAGTTCACCAAAACCAAGCCGTCCCCGGCTCCTAAAGTATAATTTGCGGTTTTTGTGGTTAACGGGGATATGACTCCGCAGGAAATATTTCCATTAGAGTCTCTTTTGGCTATTGTCGAAGCTGTGTTTGAGCTGGTCGCTGCTACGGTGTCATTGACAGATGTAGCCACGGCGCTAGCCGTTTTACCGCCTACCGTAGACACGACGGTGGCGCTTTGAGTGCCCGTTACATCTCCGGACAAAGCCCCTGTAAAGGAGGGCGAAGACGCCACAACAAAATCAACCGTATCAGTTCCGGAGTTTCCAGTAATGCTAACACTTCCGTTGCTCGATGTCAGCGTAAGAGTATCTGTAGGAGACGTAGCCACTGGACTGGTTCCGAGTGGAGTTTGAATTGTAGAGAAAGAGTCAGACGACCCGCCGCCATAGGCCAAGGTTCCTGACGTGCTGGGCAGGGTTACCACAATATTTGCTGCTGTGGCGGCGTTTGTCTTTAATGTAACGGTAGTGCTTTTGGCCTGACCCGAGGTGTCAACTCCGAGCTGCTTCGTAACATCCGAGTCGTCCGCAACCCTAAAATCCAAAGCCGGAAACACACCCGTGATGTTTGATTCCCAGGTGTCTTTTCGTTGCGAATACTGTATGACGTTGTCAACGTCCTTGGTTATCGGCATTATTTTTTCATTGCTTTTTTAGCAGCCTTGGGGTGCTTCTCAACTCCCATTTCCGCTTCTTCTTCTTGCTCTTCCGCAGACTCTTCGGCCTCATCAGACGGCTTTTCTTTAGCCTCTTTCTTTTTCATTTCAGCGATGCTTGGCTTAGCAGAGGCTTTGTGGTAAATAGCAGCAATCTTATTCAATTTAGATTTAGACATTATACTCTCCGTTGTTAAAAATTTGGCCCAGTTTTTAGAGAACCGGGCTCCCCCAAACTCAATTAATTAGATCACGAAACGCCGGACGGAGAAGCGAGCGACACGATTTTACCGTGCGCGTTGCGCTTTCCAGATCCGAAGTTACAGTAGTGTCTCCAGAAAGCTTGGAACACGTCTTGGTTGATCGCGCGAAGGAACGTATCCGAACCGTCGTGCTTGCCCATTCCGATTGGCTCAAGCTCAAACTTTTGGATGTGTTTCTTCGTGAGGGCGTAGACCGTTGCGCTTTGGCAATCTTCATCAAGGAATAAATCCTTGCCGTTGAAAGAAAGCTTTTCAAAGCCAGCGTCCATTTTACCGTCCATGTATCGCTTTTGAGGAACAACGATGTCAAGATACTTACGGCGTTGGCGTTGGTGCATGATAATGGTATCAGGAGCGTCACCGCCCAAGATTTCCACGTCATCCAGCAAACGCTGCAAGAGGTCGGAAGTCAGGTTGGCGCTCGAAGCGTCAATCCGACGACCGCGCCAGATGCGCGACGTAAGAGCGTTCAAGTTTTCGAACGTCGTGAGGTCCGTCGAATCATCGACAATACCACGAAGCCCCATCATTTCCTTACCGTCAGAAGCAGCCGACACGCGGATGTTTTCTTTGACGAGTTGGTCAGTCGTGATAAGAGCGGCGCCGAGGGTGACAGCGCCGAAATAGATCACGTTGTTGACTTTATCAACGTCGGTGATCCGCTTCGAGGCAACGGTGCGGGTAGCTCCGTTGTACACGTCGACAACCATGTTAGCGCGGAGATATTGCGCGGAGTCAACCGAGAACGACGTGGCGTTTGAAGCGACGTTACCGGCAGGAACCGCAAGAAGTCCCGTTCCAAGTCCGAAGAATTGGCGGTTTTCATCTTTAAGCATACGCTCTTTAGCCATATCCAAAGCATCGACAACGATGTTGGCGAAAGACTCATCGTCTTCGTCAGCAGCGGCAGCCGAAAGTCCAGAGAACTGGATAGGCCATACGATGACTTTTGGGGTCACCTTGAACTGTTGGTAGTCTTCGTTATCAATAGTACGGAAAGTTTCCGTCTCGTTGATAGCGCCACCGGATTCGTTACCGAAGTCGTTGATTGCTCCGAAGTAGCCTTGACCACCGTTGGAGTATTTAGTAAGCGACTTAGCGATTTCGTCAATCGCCTTGTGCTTCAAGTTTTGTTGTACGTTATATTGTCCGTAGACCTGTTTAAGGGCCCCGGCAATAGAGGAAAGATCAGTTGCCATTATTTCACCTATGTTTTATTTGTTATACATCTCGTCCAGCTTTCATGCTTTCGGAGATGTGTTTAATTAACTGTGCCCGAGCCTCTTGTGGATTCTTAGAAAACTCTACCTTACCAGATTGAGTGGGTGCACGTCCCTTTGGTTGAGCGCCCGGCGTCTTTGCATCTTGCTTTTTAGACGCCGTATACTTTTCAAGGGCTTGCCGTTCCCGAGTTTCTAACAGTTTCGTAAAATTACCGTGGATTTTTTCGTAGGCTTTTTCAAGCCCCGCCAAGTCCTTGAACTCTCCGCGAGCATAGGCAGTTTCCAACTGCTGCTCATAGATAGATGCAAGCTCTGGGCTCACGCTATTCTTAGTATTCAGATTAGTAAACGCCGCTTTCGCGCTGCTAGTAAACTGATTCTGTTCAAACTGCTCAAGTCGAGCTTCGAGGGCTTCCGCCTTCTCTGCTCTGGTTTTAAGACCGTTCATGTACTCTGCGAACTCCGGGTCAATGCCCTTCAAGCGCTCATACATCGGATCTTGTGGTTTTGGTTTCGAAGACTCCTGAAACTGACGCTGCATTTCTGCAATGCGTTGCTCCAAGGCCTGCGAACGCTGTCTCTCAGCGTTACGCTCTTCCATGACTTCCTTCCAACGTGGATGCTCATGAAAAGGCACTTCTTTTTGTGCGGGCGGCGCTGCTTCCTGCTTCGCCGGTTGAGACTCGACCGAAGACTCCTGCGATGTCTCCTGAGTTTGTTCTACGCCGGATTGGGATTCGATCTCATTACCTTCATTTTCAAACATAGGTTCCTTTTACGTTTATTAACCGTAACGAGCGGCGGGCAAACCTAAACCCGGACAGATTGGTATAAGCTGAGTGGCGGGCCTGTCGGAACCCGTACCACTTAGGCTGTGCGGTCTGTGAGCGCACTATACACAGACAAAATTAACGATAAATCAACGGCTTTCCGTCCTGGGTGACTAACCCGCTCTTAGATGCAAGCATATTCTGAACATGTTCATAGTCCTGTTTCATCTCCACGATGAAATCTCGCATCTTTTTGTTTTCGGCCTTTAGTTTCAAATATTTTTCTTCTACAGCGGCGGTCTGCGCTTTGATTGCATTTGCTTGAAAGTCAACGCACTTTTGCGCGTAGCTGATCGCGTAGTTATTAATTTCAAGTAGGTCAATATTGTTCTTGTAGTGCTTACACGCCATGCTGTAGTCTACAAAAAACTGCACTCCGAGCTTTGCTAGCTTTAAACAAAACCCAATGTCCTCACCTTCGATAGGGGCTCGTGTAATCGGGTCGTATTTAAACTCAAAATACGGTTTTTCAAGCTTGCTAAACACCTCTCGTTTAATAAACAAGCATCCCGTGGCGATTCCATCAATAAACTCAGTACCCTCGTTGGGAACCGAGCACGGTGCTAGTCGGATTGGTCCGGGACCGACCATTTTTTTATAGCACGTAAACACAAGCTGACGAACAGACTCCCCAGGTTGTGCCATAAACACGGGATAAGGGGCCCCGGCGGCCTGCCATTTATCCCCATGAAGCACTAATAAGTCTAAAACGTGCTTTGGGGGGCATACGTCTGAATCTAAGTACCAAATAACGTCTGCGCCAGAATCCAAAAATTCTTCCGCTAACCCAACGCGCGCGGCGTCGTGAAAAATACGCTGACACAGTTGCGTCGGGTAGATAAACTCAATTTCATCTGAGTACCGCTCTACTAAATCTCTAAGAACGAACGGTTGAAAGTCGCTGACGGTGCCTCCACTCGGGATAGCCACAAACAACTTCCATTTTTTACCTGTTTTCGGATTTAACATCTACTATCTCTCCTCTGGCCCAGGAGGAGCGTCTGCTTTTGCAGCCTCTTCTCTCAGGGAATTAGGAGCGCCCTTGCCGTGCGACTTAGTTTTTGTTTTATCCATCCCGGAAGCGTCCTGCCCCGGCTGCTGTCCCATTGCCATGGCCTGCATCATCTGCTGCTGCTGCTTCATGGCCTGAGCTTGATGATGTTGCTCTACGTGCTGCATGTAGGCCTGTTGAATTTGTTGATCTAGCTCCATCCAAGCAGGTTCTTTCATACGCTTTTCGTGAGTAGCGATATGCACATCGTCATCGTCACACGTAAGAACCACGGGATTTTTATCTGGGTGCATCAAAATATTGTCTAAACAGTCGTTTTCCCACTCAGCCCGTTTTGCATCTGGCCCGACGTCGTTATCAAATCCGGTAACACCCATCTGCCGCTGGTATTCCATACGGTTAATGGGCTGGGAAAGGTCAATAGCACCGGCTTGCGCAGCCTCTTGAAGCCGCATTTGCTTCATAGCCTCAAGTTTTGGTACGTTAGACCCCGCCTCCACGATGACATTACAGTTATCAAGGAGGTCTTGGCCGAGAAACTTGTCAATGTCTGCGGTGGACAGCTCTTTATTGTGTTGCTTAAGGAGACTGATGTAGTCTTCCCGGGGCTCGATGTAGTGCTTTCCAACTAACCGAAGCTGCTTTTTCTGAGAGCTCTCTACGAAGCGCTTCCAGCGATCGAGAACGGGGAACAGTTTTCCGGTTCCAACTTCATAAAGAAGCGAAAGAGCGGATGCCGCGTTAACCCCCGGGGGCCGATCTCCTTTTAAGATGTCGATTGCGCCGGTAATAGTCTTAATATCCTCAACGCACTGCTCGCGTTCACGGAAAACCTGGGCGTCAACGCCTGCCGCGGGCACTGTAGTAGGCATTCCCGCGTCTGCGCGGTAGGTAAGCTGCTGGCCGGGGCGCCCCGTCCACTGACCTGGCTCAATACCAGACCCCGCGGGCACAAGTTTTTGTGGAATGGCTTGCGTCTTACGCACAAGCATAATCGTTGCATCAATAGAATTAACACGTTTTTGTAATTCACACACGGCGTCAAGCGGGCCTTTACCCTCAAAACGGCCTGGGACAATTTCCCATCGGCACTCGCTGTATGGGTGCCAGTCCCCCGAGTCCGGCCCTTCATAAGGAGAGTCCCCGGCGTACAAACACGTTCCATTAGCGACTACGACTAAACGTCCTTTTGGGAATTCGCGGCAAGGCTCATAGTAATATTCTTTTACCACGGCGCAGTTTGTTAATTGAGCCGTTCCGGTATCGCTGTTACCCACACCTTCAAGGGTAGCTGCATTCTTAACGCCAGAGGAGTTCTTAAGTTGATAAAAACGCCGCATTGAACCCGACAACTGCGTCTCAGCCTTGACTTGATCCGCCATGCCGGTGTAACCATCGCCGTGTTTACCGTAGGTTTCCTTAATCCAGTCTAAAGTTTGGATTGCGTATTCCATCACCCAGCGGGCGGTGTGAAGATTGGTGGCGAGTGGGTCAATCGCCATGCAGTACGGCTCTTTGATGCAGGTGTTTACATCACCGAGCGGAATTTGCTCCATCAGGGGCTCGCCGGACTGAACGTCTCCTAAAATCTGGGACGGATCTTGAGACTGTCCTTCCATCGGAGGAGTAGCGGAAGCCGGTTGAGACGCGGGTACATCAATAGTGTTACCGGCGGAGCTGTCCCAAAAATCCTTTTTATAGACCGTCCCGTAGGTGACTAAGACGGACGCCGCGTACTCGTAGTTCTCTTGATCCTTGAGCCGTTCGTAATTAGCTTCAATACACAAATTAGCCACTTTGGCAGCGGCTTTGTCTTGAAATGTTTGGGTGTTTGGACGAACCGTGGAGCGGGGTTTAGTTTTTGTAAGGTAGGACTTGAGGGTTTGGTAAGCGTCAAAGAGATAGTTAGTAACAGGGCGCGGAATGTATTCATTGGCTTTTGAGACCTGTAGTGTATTCCATTGATAATTGCCGGTAGCATTGCCGCCCCAAACAATCCACTGATCACCATCAAGCATTCGCATGACGCGTTCCCAGTGGTAGGATAAGCGCGTTTTCTTTGTCCCATCTTGTTTATAAAAAGTCTCAATAGCGGCGGCTAGTTTTTCCGGCTCTTCGTTAGGGATCTTAGAAATATCTAAGTCGTTACCGCTGTTATTTACGGCGGAGGAGCCGCTGGTATTGTCAGCCATTAGTATTCACCACTCAAAATTTTATTACGTTCCTCTAAAGCAAGAACGTCTTCCTCGGCCAGCGCGTCGGCCCGGGATTGAATTTCTATAACGTGATCGTGGCCCGAGATTACGCCGTCAGCCTCTAGTGTGTTATCTGGAAGCTCTGCGTTATTGATTACGGGGTGCACAAGGGTGCGTAGAAAAGAAATCTCGTTCTCTAAAGAGAGAATACGCTTGTCCTTCTCTGCGCACACCTTGCACGAAAACATTACTTAAACACCTTTTGAATTCTCTTAGAGATTGAACTCAAAAGAGGAGAGCTCTCTTCATTTTCTTTTTCGTAGTTCTCGTCCGACGCCTTGGCGGCCTTTTTGTCTACGTCCCAAGTTTTCTTGGGCGCAGACGCAGAGGCGTAAAGAGCGGCAGCTTTATTGTAGTCTTTAATATCTGCCATATTAGATACCGATACACATTACCTGACCCTTGACCGTAGCGGCAGGATCAACAAAAGTGAGGGTAGCGACGTTGGTTGCATAAGTAGGAACCGCGCTTTGCACAATCCCACCACCAACCAGGACCCAACGCACTTCTGCAAGTGCGTCAGCGGTAACGGTTCCAGAGGTGTCCCCAGATGCCGCCGAGAAATCAAGAATTTGAACTTTAAGTGGTCCGATAGACCAAGAACGTGCTTCTGCTGAAGCGTTAGTAGCTACAAATGCCATTTTATACCTCGCCTGCGGTTTTAAGGGGATTAACTGCCCCAGAGACCCGACTCGCGTCTCATCAGTTGGGTGGGGCTAACTACAGGAGCTAGACGCCCACCCTTCGATTTGATTGAGCTAGTTTCATGTGTTGCTCCATTCCACACCCAATAGCTGACAATTTGTGTCACTACTGTAAGTAAATCTTTATAATTAAACGGTATTCAATAGTCACCAAAAGGATCTTTTTCTTTTGGTTTACGAATACTTTCAAGCTCGCGCTGTATTCCGCTAGCAAGCGTCGGGAAGCCCGTTGTGTCTTTATCTTTCTTGGTGGGATCGGGGCGAGAGATCACTAAATACCGCAAAGCGTCCATTGCGTGATCGTTATATTTTCTAGGTTCTTCTTTTTGGTTCTTGCTTCCCTCTTGCCCAGCGGATAACTCCGCCCAGCGATACTCTCCGACTTCTTCCAGTATGTTAATACAGGTATCGAAAAAAGTAAGTCTAGGTTTTTTGGTTTTAGGGTTAACTTTGAGGTAGGATTTAACCCGATCAATGCCTGGGCCCACGTCGTTGTTTGCGGCCACCAACGGTACGTTCTTTGGTAGGTTATCTAAGTATACACTAAAGTCGCTGTAAGCAACGCCATTGGCCTGGTTTCGCTTTGCCCGAGTAGACGGGTCAATATACATAGCGGAAATCTTATCATTTCCGATAAGTTGTTTAAGCCCCGGGGCAAAAGGCTCGCCGGGCTTCATCCGCCCTTTGCAAATGTCCTCGATCAGCCACTCAGACTGATAGAACTCTTTATAGATTACAATATTACCGTCGTGGTCCACTGCCCCAAAAATACCCGCGGCTGGGTTTGTATGTCCATGGTCCAGTCCAACGATGCGCGTCCAGTTAGAGGGAATATCGTAAGGAGCCACGACGTGAACAGAGCGGTCAAACTCGCTATAGATCATTCCTTCGAACGAGTCAAAAGAACCCATGATGTCGCGTTGAATTCGCTCTTTGGAATACGAGCCCAACATACCCTCGATGTATCCCTCGGGAAGATGTACGTTTTCGGTAGAGGGGGCTACGATCATTTTGTACTTATGCCTAAGCTCCGCTTTAACGGCGAGTTTGGACACGAAGTATCGGTAGACGTGGTCTCGGCCCTTTGGGTTCCCCACGAGTAGGCCCTTACGAAGGCCCTTGGTGTTACGCAAGCGGCCTTGCAGTTTAAGCAAAGCTTCTTCGGTGGTCTGGGACGCCTCGTCGATCGCGAAACCGGACAGGTTCATGGAGTCAATTTTTCCCGGCTCGTCCAGGCCAATGAAGTAAACGATGGCTTTTCCGTGCTTAGAGCGTAGATGCACCTCAGCGTCGGCTACGCGAACCTCGATGATTAGCTCCTTTGGACACATCTCCAAAAAAGTCTTCATCGTGGTACGTCGTAGTTCAGGCATAAAATGCCGGTGGATTGAGTATTCTCCTCCGTACATAACTGCCTGCATAATAATGGCAGTGCAGAGAACCACACTCTTGCCTGACCCAAACCCCCCATAGTAAGCCACGTACTGTGGGCCTTTAGGGTCTAGGACCTGCTGCAAGAACTCTTTTTGTTTGGGCAGGGGGTTGTGTGTCCCGTCAGCAGCGGGAGGAAATAACCGGGATAGGTCAACTGTGGCCATTTAGAACCACGTCTTTTTCTTAAGCTTCTCAACCGTATTAGTTTTACGGTGCTCTACGGCCCATTCCGCACCACGGACAGCGGACTTCATGTGCTTACCGAGAAGGATTCCCTTTTTCTTAAGGCGGGCACGCCACAGTTCAATCTGGGGGTCTACGCTAATCACAGGCCCATTACGCAGCTTCTTGGTTTTATTAACCTTCATACGCACTCCAAGGGCACCGGGGACGCCATGACGCGTTTCCCCGGCACTTCCGCATGTCGTCGCGGCTCACGTCCCATGGTGCTAAGCAGCAAGGGATATTTTGGGCATAGTGGGTTAGAAAGAATAACGATTACAGCTTTAGCTTTCTGATCCATGCCGTGTTTCACTTCTTTGTTTCTCCCCTTCTTAAGGGTGGTACTCAGTCCTGGATCTCGACCCGAGCTCCGCCGAAGGGTCGAAACCAAATGTATTAAACTTCTTCTCACGCTGTTCGTAGCGATCCTCTCGGACGCTACTCACTCCCCCGTTCTCATGAACAACATATAGCTGACAAATTGTGTCACTATCGTAGTTAAGTACTATGTAATTGTTCGAAAGAAAGTTTTATTTATATTGTTAAAACATTGTTAATTCTAGGTACTTTACACGAAAAACACGGTCTGAGCTCCGAAAGGAGCGAAGATACAAAATACGTACCCCTCGTACCTATAGCCTACGGAGTGGTGTACACCGGTACTCAGGGTACGTCTATAACGCACGCATTTGCCCTATACAGGGTTTTAGTGTGTAACATAGCCCTAGGGTACACAAGAGGGGTGTGAAAGGGGTTTTAGAGCAAAAATTATGTGGGAGATTTTATGCAACCACCATACCACACACAATTTCTCGGGGGGGGGTCCAGGCATAGTCCTTGCATAGTGCAACATCCGTGCCTAGCAGCGCGGCACACCTCTTGCTATTGCAAGCCGCGCACCAATTGTGCGAATTCCGCTATACGTATAGCTTGTTTTGAGAATGTGCACTAATTGTGCACATGGGAAGTATGCGCGGAAGTGCATAAACTCTCTCAACCTTCCCAATTCCTCCCTACACAACCCCATTCCCCTTTACTTCCGCCAATATCTCACGCAACGCGCCACCAAGCCCGCGCCGTGACCAAGCTCCGCGCCGCATAACCGTGCGCACACTACGACACTATCACCGCACTATATAGTATAATAGGCTTAGTGCCCTATATTGTCACTAAAACCGCCTTAAATTGTCATTGTGCCCAATAGTGTCACCTTATAACTCCCCATGTCGTATATAATCAGGCACGGACCGGCATACTCGTTGCAATACTATAGGTCGAAAGGTAACTGATACATGTTTAAAACACATAGAACCTACGACCTGAAAACCGGCGTCAAGAACAACACAATCGCAGTTTTTAATGATGACAACGGAATTCGTGTTGTTTACCATGAAACCTGCGTAGTAAACGCGAATAATGGCCGCGTGCGCATTAAAAACGGTGGATGGGATACCATTTCAACGCGTGCGGTTATTAACCGCGCTTTAGAGCAGATATGCAGCGCCAGCGCTTTTTTGTTTCGTAAAAAGAATAAGACGTATTTAAACCATAACGGTATAATAACCGAGTTTAACGGCATCGCCGAATTGAATTATCTAGTACATAACTAAAACATTATTAGGAGAAAAACAATGAAACGCTTTAATATGAAATACGAGAAATTGACTTCATTCCACGATGGCGGTCATGGATGGCTAAGGGTACCGATAGGAGAAATCAGACTGGCAGTGTTACAAGGATTGCGCCTAAGCTCATATTCATTCATTTCTGATAAATACGTATATCTTGAAGAAGACTGCGACCTTTCGGCGTGGATTGAGTTTAGAAAAATACCGCGCGAGATCATGGCTCATTGGAAGTCTAAATATTCACACGGATTATCCAGCATTCGAAACTATCCACGCTTCACATACCCACGACTTGCGGCATGCGATTGCCCTAACTCAGGAGATCCGGGCGAAGGGTGTGAATGCATTCAAATTGAAGAGGAGGCATCATGAGTGATTTTACCGGCCCGGTGCGCGTTAAATGCCCATATTGTGGTTGTTTAAATACGCTCCGACATGACCGATCAAAATTTTCTCAAACTCAGGTATTCAATTGCTACTCAGAAAAAGAACAAAGCTGCGATAAAGATTTCGTGGTTTATTCAAAATTAGAAGTGACGGCTCGAGTAGCTAAGATAGGGGAAAAACAATGAAACGCTTTAAAATGACACACGGATTCCCGGAATTAGATTTTAAAATTACGCAAGACAATTATAAACAATCCATTAAAAATAGCGCTATATTTAGTATAGAAAACCTTAAAAAAGAAGCGGATAACGCCGAGTATCGCACTAAGTACTTAAATGACTCTCCGTCCGAACTTTTACGCGGTTTAGTTGAGTCTATAAACGATATTCCTGATGAATCCGAAATGCACGCCGATTGTTCTACTTCGGACGCACTAGAGGAGGCGCAGGAAACTAACGCAGCGCTCATTAAATCGTTAAAACTTGCACATAAGTACCTGTGCAAGGCTATCGCTGACGACGAACTTAAAGGCTGCGCGGTTAGCGTTGAGAATGTAGAAAGCGCCATCCGTGAACAACTAGATGATTTGGGTGAATTATGATTAAGACACTACCCGTTAAGTGGTTTAATGACGCAAAGGGTTACGGATTCCTAGACGACGCGGGCGTTTCAGTTTTTGTGCATTATAGCGTTATTTTAGGTGATGGTTTTAAAACGCTATACCCCGGGCAGTTTGTGGATGCGGTTATAGTAGATGGCGGCAAAGGATTACAAGCCACAAGCGTACATAAGCGGCCCGATCTATCCCCAAGCGCAGAGCATACCACCGAAGACGATGCATAACCCCGTTCTAACAATGTTCTAACGAAGCGCCTGGGCTAACCGCCTGGGCGCTTTGCTTTTAACTTAACAACTACTCCCATAGCACAACTATGAGTGTCGATATTGAGTTAAACTGACGTAAAACGGCACTAAGCGGCAATTATAGGCACCAATTGACGTTATTTGTCGCCTTAAACCCCGTATAACGCCCATAACTTGGCATCGTCGATGCATTATTATAAGGCATGAAGGTTGTGATTCACCAAACTACCCTAACAATGACCGGCGAAGGGGTCGAAGTGCTCGCCCCGCGCGGTGTTTGGCTAGCGGCGTTCAGTGAAGGCAATCTTATACATAAATCCTCATCTCTCAATGGTAACAGTGCTGCACAAGGATGCGTGGACACCATTATCGTGAGTGAAGATGTAGCTTAAAAAGGAGAGATGTCATGCTATACCAATCTTGTTTAGATGTTATGTCCTTGGTTCAAGTTGTGGCGCTTTTTAGCGTCTCCGCCCTTTGGTACGGTTTAACTCACTAAGAGAGAGGGTTTTATATGTTTCAACATACCACGTATTACGCTATTAAAGTGCTAGTAATTGACAGCCTGTCATACTATAACGTCGTTAATTTGGAAACGCAGGCCGTGCACTCTCGGTATAAGCGCATTGATGAAGCGCTTGTGTGTATGCGGGATTTAAACCGTATGACTAAAATGATGATGAAAAAGGGAGCCTAACATGTTACTAACTATCGCTTCGATTGTCGTCTGCATTGTGTTTTGGCCGCTCGCGGTGTGCGTTTTGGCGCTTATGTATCCAGGCATCTCGATCCCCATGATTTTCGTGTTCCTGGTTTTGTGGTTAGTATATGCCATTATTAAAGGCATCGTGGAGAAATGCGTATGATTAATCCATTTAGAATTGATGAGCCCGAAGAGTTTATGGGGCGCTGGGTCACGCACTGTTCAGATTGTGACTGGGTTGATTCGTATGCACATTTGTATCAAAGCGAATGTGACACGATCGAATGCCCGGAGTGCGGTAGCCAGAACGTAGTCGATATTAACGAAAAAGAAGAGGAGTAATGTCATGAATAACTTTGAAGAATTGGTTGACTTGGCTAATGAAAATATGTATAAAGAAGTAAAGGAATCAAGGCGGACAAGATGCGGGAGTTATCTAAAGAGTTTGCGCCTAAGCTTGTGAAAAAAGAGGTTTCCGGTGAAAAGAATGATGCGGTGTAACGGCTGGGAGGAAATTGTATGCTAGACGGTTACGGTGACGGTGCCGGTTACGGTGCCGGTTCCGGTTACGGTT
>OFQY01000083.1_pt1 | contig 40811 bp, 60 predicted proteins | sample 1542991 | NCBI WGS metagenome assembly OFQY01 (sample SAMN07774224, study PRJEB24372) | wastewater metagenome | isolation source: Exp Tend VB 10WW | collected 2016-02 | reverse complement strand
CAGACGTCAGCGTGGCGCCAGTTGCAGATCGCGCGAAAACGGTTGCACTTGCACCGAAACGGCGGCAATCCACTGCAGAACGAGCGGAAACACTACCAAAGGCGCGCGCGTTGTACGAAAGCGGCACGAGGTGCTCTGAGGTCGCGCTGGTGCTTGGCCTCAAGGCCGAGACCATGCAGAGCTACGCGTCGGCGTGGGGCTGGGTGCGGAAGGTGCAGCAGTGCTACCTCTGCGGCGCTGCAGTTCCCGCTATGTCCAACCGCGGCAACAAGCGCCGCTGCGACTCGTGCCGCGCGACCTACGTGGCGAGCAAGGCCAAGAGCCGAACGCCAGCAGATCGACGGAGATGGCGCGAAGCGCAGTACGCCCGCGCCGGAAAGGTCCTACTTACGCGCGAGGAGCGGTGGGGAACGCAGCGCGCAGAATCGCTACGCCGCCAGCGCCCGCACGTCCAGCTCGGTCGCTATCGCCACTACGCCGAGCAACCCTCCACCGTCGACGGCGCGCGCCTAATCCTGCAGGCGTTGATCCGCAAGCTGCTCGTAACGCGCTGCGATGCCGAAGGCGTCAGGCTCGCCACGATCGAGTATCGCGCACGCTACGCCAACGACCCCGCGTTTCGCGCGGTTCAGAAGGCCAAGACGGCCGGCCAAAAGAAAAAGCGCGGCGTCCTTGTCTCGCCTGACGGGTCCCTGACCACCGAGGTAATCCGGCGACTGTTCGCCACGACGAGCATGTGCCCGTACTGCGACCGCCTGATGCAGTCGCGCGAGAAAACGCTCGACCACATGGAGCCGGTGAGCCGCGGCGGGCAGCATGTGCTCGGCAACGTGACGGTGTGCTGCCATTCCTGCAATTCGCGGAAGCGCTCAATTCCGTGGGCGCGGTGGATGGATCGCCTACCGCCGCACATCGCCGCGCGGTTTGTCGTGGAGCGTGCCGCATGAGATGGGTTTCCCTCAATCAACTGGCCGACGAAACCGGCTTGGCTGTGCGCACGCTGCAGTACATCCGCGCGCAAGAGCCCAACGTCCTGACAACGCGCCAGCGTGGCAAGGTGCTGGAGTATCGCCAGCCGGATTGCGCTATTGCGCTGCGTCGACGTGAGGCCGAGAAGGCGCTGCGCGAGCAGGCCCCTGTCGCGACGCTGGACGAGGCGCGGACACGGAAGGCGCTGGCCGAAGCCGAGCTGGCGGAAATCGAGGTGGCCAAAGCGCGCGGCGATTTCGTCGCCGTCGCCGACTACGACACGGCGCTGAGTCGTGTGATTGACCGACTGACGGCGCGGCTGCGCTCGATTCCCGTTCGGCTGGCCCGGTTCGGTGATGAGGTCGAGGCCGCGGCCGAGAAGGAAACCGAGCGCGTGATCGTCGAGTTGAACGCATGGGACGAGGACGTGATCGACGAGACTGAGCCAGAACCGGACGACGACGGCGAGGCGCAAGCCGCGTGACGCCATTGCCTGCGATGCACTCGCACGAGGCAGGACGCGCGCGACTGAATCGCGTGACGCGCGAGCGATTCCGGCGCAACTGTCGCCCGTTGCCGCGTCGCACGATGAGCGAGCATGCCGAGAAATTCCGCGTCCTAAGTGCGGAAGCGACGGCGGATCATGGGCCGTGGCGGAACGACGTGGCGCCCTACCTCGTGCCGATCATGAACGCGATTAGCGATCGGTCGACGCAGGAAGTGGTGTTCATTGCGCCATCGCAAAGCGGAAAGTCCGAAGTCATCCTGAATACGATTCACTACTACATCCACCAAGAGCCGTCGCCCATTCTCGTGGTGCAGCCGACTGTCGAAACGGGCGAATCCTTCTCGAAGGATCGCATCGCGCCGATGATCCGCGATTGCACATCGTTGCGCGGGTTGGTCGGCAACGCACGCTCGCGCGACTCGAACAACACCATAGGCTCAAAGCAATATCCAGGCGGGCAAGCGGACATCGTCGGCGCGAATGCACCAGCGGGATTGGCGATGCGCCCAAAGCGCGTAGTCGTGCTCGACGAACGGGACAGGCATCCTCGAAGCGCGGGCACCGAAGGCGACGTGAAAGCGATCGCGCGCGCGCGCACGCGCAGCTACCGCAAGCGCCGCAAGATCGTGGAGGTATCCTCTCCGACGAACGAGGAGGAGTCACTGATCTGGCCGTCGTTCCTCGAAGGGACGCAGCAACAGGTGCAGCTCGTGTGCCCGTTGTGCCAGTTCGCGCAGATTCCGCGCTTTGAAAACTTGAAGTACACACTGGACGAGGACGGGAAGGTGGCGCCCGCGTCCGTCGCCTACGAGTGCGCGTCGTGCCTCTGTCCGATCCCGCAACTGCGGCAGGGTGAGGTGAAGCGCCGGCTGTCGCTCTCCGATCCGCTGCCCGCCAAGGTGCCGCATAAGCAGACGTTCAAGCTGCACGGCATCATGGCCGCGTTTCACGATTGGGTCGAAATTGCGCAAGAGTTCGTGACCGCGAACGGCCAGCAAGACCCGTCGATGCGTGCTGAGATGTTGCGCGCGTTCTTCAACACGACGTTGGGCGAGCTGTACAAAGATCAAACGATTGAGACGGTCAAAACGGCGCTTGTCGCCCGCGCGGCGCCGTACGACAAAGAGGCGCGCTGGCAGATCCCGCGCGAGGTTGGTATCCTCGTCGCTGGTGTGGACATCCAACACGACCGAGGAGAGGTGATCGTACGTGGGTTCGGCGTCGGCGCGGAGTCGTGGCTGATTGAGCGTGCGATCTTGCGCGGTGACACGTCGCAGCCGGGATTCTGGGTGCAGTTGGAGGAGTACCGGACGCGCCGCGGATGGCGTCACGAAAGCGGCGCCGCGCTCCACATCCGAGCGATGGCGGTCGACGCGTCCGACGGCTCGCGGTCGAAAGACGTCTACAACTACTGCGCGCCGCGTCTCGGCGAGGGGGTATTCGCGATCAAAGGACACGGGTCGATTACCGCACCGATGATCCCCAACAAGGCGACGCGCGTGAAGCCGGGTCGGCTGTTCGTGATCGGTGTGCACGCGATCATGGAGACGATGTACCGTCGTCTCGGCATGACCGAACGCGGGCCGGGATATCTGCACCTGAACGAGTTTGCCGGGAAGAATCCGCCACACGGCGTACCGGACGACTACGCCGAGCAACTGCTGTCGATGCGCCGCGAGCGCGACGAAAAGACGCGGCGGTATCGCTGGGTCGCGACCAAAAACGTGCGCAACGAGGTGGCTGACTGTGAGACATACGCGTATGCGGCGCTCTTGCTTGGCCCGGTACCGCTGTCGCTGTTGTCGCAGGAGGTGGACGCGGTGAATGCGGAAGGGTTGGCGCTGGCGTCTGGTGCGCCGAAGGTGCCCGAATCTCCTGTAGTCACCCCCTCTGACAGTGCCTCGTCGTGGATGGGCCGCCGCTCGGGCTCGTGGATGGGGCGCGTGCGGTGACATTCGAGCACACCCCTGAACAGCGCGCCATTCTCCGCGCCGGATCGGTCGAACGCGGCCACGTGCTCACCGATCGCGAGTTCGACGCGCTGATGGAGTTACACGAGGCTCAACTGCGGCGACTCTGGTACGGTGACCCTGACGCGCCAAAGCCGCGCGGAATCCTCAACGCCAGCACGAGGAAACCATGACCGCCAACTTCCCCGCGCCCGTCCTGCACGCCGTTGTCGCCGATCGCCGCTTGTCGCATGTTGAGGCGCGCGCGGCGATCATCCTCTGGGCGCATTTGTCGGCGGTGGAGTATCGTCCGCTCAAGATGGCGTCCTTCGGCGCGTTGCTTGGCATCCGGCGCGAAGCGGCGGCCAAGGTCATGCGGCGGCTGATCGTGTTCGGGTACGTGGACGTGATCGAGCCGCCGGATCGGTCGCAGCCGCGCGAGTTTCTGATGGTGAACGTGATGCGGGTGGCGGCGTAGCCCGATGGAGAGCGCATGACCGAGCAAGAGCTAGCAGCGATTGAGGCACGCGCCACCTACACCGACGCGTGGGGCAAGGACAACCAAGGCCAACACTACGGCGACTGGGCCGACGCGCAGATCGTGGCGCTCGTGGCCGAAGTGCGACGGCTGCAGCACGAGGTGTTGCGAGTGAGTGGAGCGATCCCGGCGACGGTTGACGACTCCATGCGCCACAGCATCGCCGCGCAGATCGAACGCGGCGGTGGCGACGGGAAACCCGGAGGGGCCGGAATGCCATACGGGTATTGAGCAAAGGGGCGCGAGCAGTCGCGTAGCGATGCGCCTCGTTTGACACTACTCACGAGCTGAACCAGTAGGCGCACGGTGACGGTCGGGGCATCATGCCCCCGTGACCGTCACCGTGCAGACCACACCCCCGACGCTGATCGTGGCAGGCGATACCGTCGCCTTCACGATCACGTTGAGCGATTACGCCGCCCCGACGTGGGATCTGACGTGGGCGCTCGCTGGCCCGTCTGGCGCGATCGAAGTCACGGCGACCGACGATGGCACGGCGCACGCGGTGGCACTGACGACGACGCAGACGGCCGCACTGGCGGCGGGTTCGTACCAGTGGCGGCTGCGGGCGACGGATGGGTCGACGGTGCGCACCGTGGAGACGGGCGTGCTCACGGTGGGCGCCGATGTGGCGGCGTTGCGCCCCGGCGAAGCGGCGACGTACGAGGAGACGCAACTGCCGATCGTGGAAGCCGCGATCACGGCGATTGTCTCGGGCGAAGTGCAGAGCTACATGATCGCCGGCCGCCAGTGGAACGCGCTCGACCTGAGCGAGTTGCGCGCATGGCGTCAGGACTTGAAGCGCGCGATCACGCGCCAGCAGCACGGTGGACAGTTGCCGCCGGTGATCGTCGGGCGCTGGAAGTCCGCGAACGACAGCGCTGGGTGGGAGTGATGGCCGCCCCCGGGTTTTTCTCACGCATCCGATCGGCCTTCCGTCCGTCCGCGCCTGAGCGCACGCAGTCCGCGTTCTTCAAGGGCGCGCGCATGGACAACTGGTCGGGCGACTGGAACATGGCGCAGCTCTCAGGCAGCCAAGTCCTGCGCATGGACCTGACCGCGCTCGTGGACCGCTCGCGCGACCTCGTCATGAACAACACGACGATCGCGCGTATTCCGAGCCTCTTTGCCGAGAATATCTCGGGCAAGGACGGCATCACGTATCAGGCGGCGGTCAAGTTCGCCAACGAGAACTACAACGACCGCGCGAACAAGGCGCTCGAAACGTCGTGGTATCGGTGGGCGGAAGATCCGCGCTCCGTATCGGCCGATCGCCGCATGTCGCTGCTCGAAGTGGAGACGATGCTGGACGAGGTGGAAGCCACGGACGGCGAGACGTTCACGCGCCTGCTTCCCGGCTTCGACAACCCGTACCGCTTCGCCGTCCAGATCCTCGACACCGACCAGATCGACCGCCGCTACAACGTCGACGCCGGGAAAGGCCAGAACGCGGTCATCATGGGCGTGGAAGTGGACACGTGGGGCGCGCCGGTTGCGTATCACGTGTGGCCGAACCACCCGAGTGAGATCAGTCGGCGCGGCGAGCGCATGCGCATCCCCGCCGAGCAGATCATTCACCAGTATATCGCGCATCGCCCGAATCAGGTCCGCGGCATTCCGTGGATCGCGGCGGGCATCGTCGAAGCCGTGCAGCTCGGCGAGTACACCGAAGCCGAAGTCAAGGCGGCGCGCGTGGCCGCGGCCAAGATGGGCTTTATCGAGCCGATGGACGGCGAGGGGATCGTCTCGCGCACACGGGACAAGAACGGGAACCTCGTGAGCCCACGGTGGGACGCAGAGCCCGGCACCATCGAGCAGATCGACGGCAAGTTCAAGGAGTGGAACCCGCTCCACCCGAACGGCAACTACGACGCGTTCGAGAAAGCGATCGTCCGTCGGCTCGCGACCTCGTTGCGCGTGTCGTACATGTCGCTGTCGGGTGACCTGAGCCAGACGTCGTACGCGTCCGGGCGTCTCGGGTTCTTGGCCGAGCGCATGGTCTACCAGTCGTTGGCACAGCGGAAGATTCGCCGCTGGCACACGCCGGTTCATCGCGTGTGGCTGCGTCAGGCGTTGCTGACGGGCCAGATCGACTACCCGTCATTCGACGCGGAGATGCTGTCGGCGGCGGTGTGGCATCCGCGCTCGTTCCCTGGCATTGATGTGTCGAAGGAGACCGACGCGGCGGATCACAAAGTCTCGATGGGCACGTACACGCTGACCAAGCTCTGCGCGGAAGATGGCCTCGACTTCGAGGACGTCATGAAGGAGCGCGCGCGGGAATTGCGGATCGCGAAAGAGTACGGCGTGCCGATCGCGCTCATGTCCGTGCCGAAAGTGGCGCCCGACGCCGCACCACGTGAAGCGCCGGCACCAGATGCCGCCAACGATGCGCCCGCCGCGTCGCTCACCCTCGTGGAGGATGCCGCCTGATGCGCATCACCGACCTCTCGAACATCCGCCGCGCGTTCCAGAACGCCGCGTGGACGATTCACGAACCCAAGCTCGACGCGATCACCGAAGTGCTGTCGATCCGCACAAGCGACGCGCCGCTGACCGCTGAGGAGATTCAGGCGCGCATTGGCGATCGTCCGGCACGCGGCGCGCAGACGGTCGGCGCGATCGCGGTCATTCCGTTGTGCGGCACGCTCTACCCGAAAGCGAATCTCGTCACGGAATCGAGCGGCGGCTGCAGCGTGGAGCAGTTCGTGGCGCAAGTGGAAGCGGCGGCGAACGATCCCGCGATCAGCGCGATTGTCCTCGATACCGATTCCCCCGGTGGCGCGGCCCAGGGCATTCCGGAAGCGGCGGCCCGACTGCGTGCGCTGCGTGGCACGAAACCCATCGTCGCCGTCGCCTCTGGCCTTATGGCGAGTGGGGCCTACTGGTTGGCGTCGCAAGCCGACTCGATCGTCGGCTCTCCGTCGTCGGAAATTGGCAGTGTCGGCGCGTTCATGGTGCATCAAGACGCGTCGGAAGCGTTCGCCAAGGAAGGCATCAAGAACACGATCGTTCGCGCGGGAAAGTTCAAGGCCGAGACGAACCCCTTCGAGCCGCTCTCCGACGACGCACGCGCCGCCCTGCAAACGCGCGTCGATGAAGCCTACGCGATGTTCGTTGCCGACTTGGCGAAGGGGCGCAACGTCTCAACCGCCGTCGTCAAAGCCGACTTCGGCCAAGGCCGCGTGCTCGGCCCGAAAGCGGCGCTCGCTGCTGGCATGATCGACAGGCTCGGCACGCTGCAATCGGTGATTCGCGACCTGAGTGGTGCGAAAGCGAAAGCGTACATGCGCGCGGACGACGGCGCGTTGCCGGTGTTTGCGGCAGAGGATGGCGCAGAGTCGGTGTTTGCGGCGACTGACGAATCTCGATCGCCGATGTTCGGCGTTGGGGATCGCGTGCGGGCGACGGCGACACACATGACAGGCATGGCGGGCCGAGTCGGCGCGGTCAACGAGGCGCGCGCCGGAGATCCGCCGTACTACGCCGTCGACTTCGATAAGCCGATGGGCGAAGGCAACCCGCACCGTTGGTTAACCGAGGACGAAATCGAAGCGGAGAGCGCGGCTCCGTCCTCGGGCAAGAAAGCGCCAATGAAGATGTCCGCTGCACGCGCCGCAGTGATGGCGTCTGATGACTTCGACTCCCTGATGGTGACTGCCGCGAGTGCTGGCTCGCTGCTGGTCCTTCTCCCTTCCAGCGACACAACCCCGCCAAAGGCGGAGGAGCCACCCGTGGATAATCCCACGCCCGCCCCCACCGGGGCGACTGTTGTCGCGCCGTCGCGCGAATTGCAGCTCTCTGAGCTGGCCGCGTTGACGGGCAATCAGGACAAGCTGTACACGTGGATCACCGGCACCAAGTCGGTGGCCGAGATTCGCGGCGAGTTGGTCGCGATGCAAGGCAAGCCGAACACCGTGTCAGCGGTGACGGTGGGCGTGCAGCGCGAGACGCAGAAGCCGTTTGAAAACTTCGGCGCGCAGTTGCAGTCGATCATGACGGCGTACCAGCCGGGTGGTTCGGTTGATCCACGGTTGTTTGCGGCCGCCTCTGGCATGTCGCAGGGTGTCCCGGCTGAAGGCGGATTCCTCGTGGCGCCCGAGTTTTCGACGAGCATTTGGGAGAGCATGTCCGGGTCACCGGGCGCGATTCTTCCGCTCACCGACAACTACACGGTGACGGGTGAGTCCATCACGTTCAACGCCGACGCCGAAACGTCACGCGTCGCGGGTTCGCGTCGTGGCGGCGTGCAAGGCTACTGGATGGCCGAAGCGGCGCAGTATACCGGCTCGAAGCCGAAGTTCCGACAGGTCCGCATCGAGCCGCAGGATCTGGGCGTGTTCGTGTACCTCACGGACAAGCTGATCGCCAATTCGGCGGTGGCGCTGCAGCAGTACGTCAGCCGTTGCGCCGCGGACGAAATCACGACGATGACGACCGAAGCGATCGTCAACGGCGACGGCGTCGGCAAGCCGAAGGGCATCCTGAGCGATTCCGGCATCTACGTGCAGGTCAGCAAGGAATCGTCACAGGCCGCGGACACGATCAACCAGAAGAACGTGTCCAAGATGTGGGCGCGCTTGCACCCGAAGCTCCGCCAGAACGCGGTGTGGCTGCACAACGTCGACATCGAAGCGGAACTCGACAACCTTTCGACCGTCGTCAAGAACGTCGCCGGGACGGAAAACGTCGGCGGCTACTCGAACCATGTGTTCGATCCGCAGGCGCGCACGCTCAAGGGACGTCCGCTGATCGCGTGCGAGTCCTGCCCGACGTTGGGCGACGTGGGTGACCTGATCCTCTGGGCTCCGCAGGCGTACCTCACCGGCACGCGCGGCGGCGTCAAGGAAGCCATGTCGATTCATCTCCGCTTTGACTACAACGAGTCGGCGTTCCGCTTCCTGTTCTCGGTCGATGGTCAGCCGTGGCACAAGAGCGCGATCACCCCGCTCAAGGGCACGAACACGCTGTCGTCCATCGTCGTTCTCGAAGCGCGCTAGTCCACCCACTCACTCAACAGGGAACCTCTCATGATTTCCAAGCGACTGGTGGACGGCTCGAAATTGGTAGCGGGTTTGTGCCCGATCCTGCCGAGCACGTCCACGCCCGACTACGTGTCCATGAAGGACTATGGACACCTGACCGCCATCATCCTGGTCGACAACGCGACCACGGTGACGGGTTCGGCAATCACCCTCAAGCAGGCGACCGCCGTTGCCGGCACGTCGGAAAAGGCGGTCACGTTCACGACGATGTACGCGAATCTTGACATCGACGCGACTGACACGCTGGTTGCGACCGCAGTGACGTCGAACACGTTCACGACGTTGACGACGAACAACAAGAACGCGATGTACGTGATTGAGTTGGACGCGGCCGATCTGGACATCAACAACGGATTCGACTGTGTGCGTGTCGGGACAGGAGACGCGGCAGCGCTGGTCCTGTCGGTGCTCTACGTGCTGTCCAACCCGCGCTATGCACAGGCGACACCGCCTGCTGCGATCACGGACTGATAGGAGACGGGGCGCGCTTCCCTCGGGCGCCCCACACCTATGCCACGCGACACGATCGCCGACGCCGTCAAGATGCTGGAGCGGGCGCCTGACTCCAAGGCGTTCGTCTTTGGCAGCGTCAGCACGTCGTGTGTCGTGGACGATGACCAGAACATCCTGCAGGACGCGAGCAACAGCGAAGTGACGCCGCGCACGATCATGGCGACGATTGCGCGCGGCGTGTTCACGACCTTGCCGCGGCAAAGTGCGGTCACGGTCGACAGCACGGCGTACACGGTGCGCGAGATCTTGCGCGCCGAGAATAGCGACCTCCTCCGCGTCTGGCTGGTGCCGTCATGATCCTCGAGACGGTGCGCATCTTGGCGGATTGGGTCGACGACGCCACGTACGGTGTCAACGTGCATCTCGCGACGGTGCCACGTGAGACAGGCGTGGCGTTGCCGTCCAACGTCGACGTGCGCGACGAAACGCGTGACCCGCAGTGCGCCCGCGATCAGATCCCGGATGATCTGACCGGCAACGGGTTGCTCGTGAGCGCGTACGAAGGCGCTGACCAAACGAACCCCGCGAATCGTCCGTGGCCGCCCGATGCGTCGGTGACGGTGCTGATGCGTTTCGCGACCACGAACAAGGACACTGACACCGCGGCGTGCGACAGCAGCGTGACGCTGCGCGCGTTGTGGAAGTGTCTCGGGCAACTGATGACCACGAGCGCGGGGGAAACCGCGCGCACGCGGCAATCGGTGCAACTGCTGCATATCGAATCCATGCGCCTCCTGGCGAGCTACACGCCCGCCACGGACGTCACGGTCACGGGCGCGGCGCTCGTGTCGTGCCGGGTGCGCGATCTCTACGCCGGAGCCTAAGCGATGCAATACGTGCAAACCATCACGCCGAACGGGCCGCGTCGCTTGGAGATTCCCAACGCGATCGTGGCGAAGGGCGACAACGCCATTGCCAAGTACGTCGCGAACCCGCCCGCAAATGCGGTGTTCGTCGAAGCGCTCGTGATTCCTGAACCGGCCAAGAAGGCCGACGAACCCGCGGCGGTCGATCCGTTCGCCGAGTACGACGACACCCCAAGCGACACTCCACCGGCGCGCCGCGCCAAGCAGGAGGGCTAACCGATGGCCGCTGTAGCGAAGTTCAATCAGGTCACCGGGACGCTCATCAAAGAGGAGTCGGTCTACGGGACCGCGGTGACGCTGGCCGATGCGTCAGACGGTGCGACCGAGTACGTCGGTGACGGTGACCTCGAAGCACCGACGACGCTCGATTACGTGTTTGACGGCAGTCTCGGCCGCGCACCGGGCACGCTCGCCCCGCAGAAGCGCACCACACCGAACGGTCGGTATCGGATGGGCAAGTTCCGGTGTCTGCCCAAGGGCTCGGGTTCGGCGTACTCCTCGTCGGCTGTATTGCCGCCGCGTGAGGTGCATCGCTGGCTCAAGGCGGCGGGCTATGACGCCACGTTCTCAACCGATCGCTGGCTCTACACGCCGACGACGCACGGCGCGGGCTACACGTCGCTGACACATCGGCAGTACGCGCAAGGCAGGCAGTACGATCAGGCCGGCGTGATCGCGGACTTCAGCTACGAATCCTCGGGGTTGGGCGTGCCGATCTGGAGCTTCGACTGGCGTGGGCTGTCGTCCGGGTTGCCGACGGATCTAGCGTTGCCGGCCATCACGTACGCGGCCACGTCGGTGATCCCACCCGTGGCGGCGGCGGTGGTATCGAACATCGGGACATTTGCCTTCGGCGCTGGTGCGCTCCGCAAGGTGACGTTCAAGCGCAACCGGAAGATCGACACGCCGCGTCTCAATCAGACGTTGGCGGGTGGGCATGCCGGATTCGTCCCGGGTGGCGCCGCGCCCACGATCGAGTTTGAGATCGAGCTGCTGGCGCTTGTGGGCTCTCCATTCCACACCACGGCGGGCGTCGACGGTGAGGCGTTGATGGCGGCGGCGACGTCGGTCGCGATCAACGTCACGTATGGCACCGCGGCCACCAACCAGTGGAAGCACGATTTCGCTCAGGCGCAGTGCATCAAGGTCACACCGGGCGCTGATGGCCCGCTGGCTCTGGTCACGTTGGAGTTCGCGGCGCATTCATCCACGCCCGCTGCGAACGACTACGAGACCTTGACGATGCTGTGATCGGATGCAGTACGGCGCCCTACTCGTAACGCAGGCGATGCGCCCGGTGGTGTTGACCATCGGGCGCTCGACCTATACCAGCCGTCCCATCTCGACGCCGCAGATGTTGGCGTTGCAAGCCGCGCGCGTGTCGGGGAGTATGACCGAACGCCTCGAAACGCTGGTGACGGTGCTGCGCGCGGCGTTCCCGCGCCGGCGCTTCCGTGATCCCGTGCGGCGCATTCTCGCGTTGCCGGATGCACTGCGAGACAAGGTGATCGGCGCGCTGTTTCAGGTGCCAGGATCGGACGCAGACCGCCGCGAGGACGAATCCCCGCTGGAGCAGATGCGTCGGGCGCAACGCATGCAAGTCTATGGCGCATCGAAAGCCGATGGACCCGCGCCGACACTCGCGACCGCACTGGCGGTCGTGCGTGCAGCGTATGGCGACGCGTGGTACTGGAACCCCGCGCGCTGGCCCACGTCGGACGGTTACGCGCCGTTCGCGGTGACGTGGGTGGAGTACATGGGATTGCAGACGGTTGAGGCGCGTCGGCGGTTGGAGCGCGTGGACTCGGTGCAGATCGCGCTCGCCAAGGACAGCACGAAAGCGCGGCGCTCGCTGGTGGATATGGCCTACCCTTCCGAGATGGTGAGCTGAGATGGCGACGACACGCGAAGTTCGGGTCATCATCAATGGTGAGGAGTTCGTCTCGACCGCGGCGAAGAAAGCCGAGACGGGACTATCGGGGTTCATGAACCAGATCCCCGGATGGGCGAAAGCGGCGGCCGTGTTGACGGCGGCCTATGCGGCGATCTCCAAGGCGGTCGGCATGGTGTCCGATTTCGTCATGGACTCGTTTGCGGTCTACGATGCGTTCGCCGCGTCACAGACCAAGATGGCGGCGCAATCGAAGCTCACGGGCGTGTCGCTCGACGATCTGAAAGCGGCGGCGGCGAAAGCGCGGGAGGAGTTCGGGCTGTCGACCGCGACGGCCAACGAGGCCGCGATCACGACGGCCAAGTACGCGAGCCGCGCGGGTGATGCGTCATTGCAGAACAAGCTGCTCGCCGCGTCGCTCGACTTGGGCGCGGCGGCGGGATTGACTGCCGCCGAGTCGATGGAAGCGATGGAGCAAGGGCTGCGCGGTCAGGACGAAGGCTTTGACAAGCTGCTCGGCAAGAACCCGTCGACACTCTGGAAAGAGTACGCGGACGCGAACGGCCTAGCGGTCGGCAAGATGACCGACACACAGAAGCGCATGGCGGAACTAACTGCCATCGTGAACGCGGGCAACATCGTACAGGGCGCGTACAACGAGCGGTTGCAGACCGGCGCGGGCCAGCAAGAGCAGATGGCGAACAAGCTGGACAACGCGAAGATCGCCTTCGGTCAGGCGTTGCAGCCGATTCGCATGCTCGTGATTCAAGGCCTCATGAAGCTGATCGAGGTGGCGACGCCCGTCGTGCAAGCGATCGGCGAGATGGCCAACGCGATCGGCGTGCAGTGGGCGCTCAAGCTCGCGAATGCGCGCGGCAACGTCGGCGGGTTGGTCGAAGCGTTGGGCAAGCTCGTGCACTCGGACGCGATGCAGGAGTGGGGCAAGGCGCAAGTGGAGGCCGCAGACAAGTCGCGCGACGCGATTTACAAGATGGTGGGGGCGGTCGAGAAAGCCCCGCCCGCACACGTAGCGCAAGGCGCGGCGGCAAAGAAGGCCGGCACTGACACCGAGGAAGCGGCCAAGGCGTCAGAAAAGGCGTGGAAGCAGTACGTCGATAACCTGACCGCGTGGTACAAGATTCTCGACGCCGAAGTGGTGAGCTACAAGCGGCGCATCGAAACACTATCGCCCGCGGTCAAGGCCGCGTTTGAGACGCAGCACGTTGACGCGTTCAACAAGACGCTCGCCGCATCGAAGGATGAGGCGGATCGCGCCGTCAACGCGATGATGGCCTATGGCGACTTGCCGCCGCTCGTCAAAGACACCAGCGCGGCAGTCGCGAAGCTCGCCGGTGACCTCGTCACGTCGGCACGCACCGCGCTCGACGTCGCCTCCGCCTTCGGCAAGATCGACAACGACGCGAAGGCCGCATTTACGAGTGCCATCAATGTCGGCGATGCCGTGTCCAAGATGATGACCGGCGGCGTCACGTTCGGTGGGGTGACGGCGGTGATCGGTGGCGTGGCTAGCATTGTGTCGCAGATGATGGCGGGCGATGCGGAACGGAAGCGGTTGACCGCGCAGAACAGTGATCGGTTGCGCGAACTCCGCGACAAGATCGGCGACCTAGACCTCAACATCACGGGTGAGGACTTCGCGAAGGCGACCGCCGCGCTGTCCGCCGCAGTCCCGCAATTGCGCGGCGGCATCGGCAATCGTGGTGCGGACTTGCGCACGCTGTTCGAGGCGCTGCAGTCGCAGGGATTGTCGTTCGGCGACCTTGATCGCATCGCCAACGAGCGCGGCTTCGCCATTCGCGACAGTAAGGGCTCGCTCGACTTCGACCAGATTAAGCTGCTGCTGGAAGGGTTGCGAGAGACAGAGTTTGCCGCGTTCGGCAAGGACTTCGCATCGCAACTACGCTCGGTCACCACGGGATTCGGCATCAACGGCACGAGTGACGCAGGACAGGTCGGCGGGCTTGGCGCATTAGGCGCGCAATTCTCCCCGCTCTTGCGCTCCATCTTCAACCCGTCCGACCTCGCAGGCTCGCGCGCGCGTCTGCAGGAAGCCTTCGCGCGCATGCAAAGCGGCGGCATCAGCGCGGGCGAATTGGGCGGCCTCACCGGCAACCAGTTCCTCGACTTCATCACCGACCTGATCGGGCGCATTGATCGGTTGGGCGGCGCGGTCGGTGGGCCGAGTGTCGTTGGCGAAATCACGAACGGCGGTGGCACGATCGACATTCCCGGTGTGGGCAGCGTGCCCGTGTCGGCGGGCGATTCGATGGTCGCGGCGCTCAAGCTACAGACGGACACGCTCGCGCCGATGATCGAGACCGGCAACACGTACATGATGCGCACGGCGGATGCCACGGAATCCATGCGCGATACCCTGCTCCGCATCGAGGCCGCTATTCTCGCGTTCAACCTGATCGGCACGGTGGACAGCGGACTCGAACGCGTGCGACAAGCGAACGCGCTGGAGCGTGGCGTCGGGCTGGTGTTCTGATGTCGGTGACGATGCAGGTCTGGACCGCGATGCCGTGCGAGAGTGGCGCCTATGCAATGGGTGGTATTCCGCGCTGGCAGTCCGCGCAAGGCACCGAAGCACGCGGCGCGGCGCCGATGTTCCGGCTGGTGTGTCCGACGCAGAACAACGGCGCGGCGAGTTCGTTGGCCGTGGGCCGCATCCTTCGCGTTCTCTCCCTGTCGCGCGCCGAGCAATTCTGGCTGGTGACGGCGGTCGATGGCGTCGAAGGCAAGGGTGAAGGACTCGTCAGCGTGACATGCGGCTCAATCCGGCAGTTGCTCGCGACGCGCGGACTCGTGCGCACGCAAAGCGTGACGGGTGGCCCGTGGGTGTACGACTTCACACCGGGGCGGCGGCTGGTCGACGATCACTTGACCGACTACGTGTTCTCCAATCTCTCGGCGGATGGCCTGAGCTGGTGGAGTGCGGGGGCCAACGAGTACGCGCCGCCGATCACGCTGGCTGCGTTCTCACGCGCGCGCCGCGGGGCGGTGCTCGACAGCATCGAAACGCAAACAGGCTATTTCTTTGTCCCCCGTTTGGTCTACTCCGGATCGACGCTCACCGGCGTGGCGCTCGACCTGTTGGAAGATCCCGCGTCCGCACTCGCGACGCGCACGCTCGAAGTCGGCGGATCGATTACGACGCTCCAGCAAACGCAGGAGTTGAGCAACGCGCCTACCGTGGTCGTGCCGTTCACGGCCAGCGGAACGGGCATGGAGCATCCCGCGTGGGAGATTGGCGCAGTGACGGGCGCGGGGCCGTACTGGACGACGCTGCTGGACCCCGACGGTGGGGCGCTGCCGATTCGCGAAGATGACCAGTGCATCGGCGCGTACTTGCTCACGAGCGGCGGCACGACGCACGCGATTCTCGACAGTCGGGCCTCAGATAGCGCGGTGCAGACGACCGCGAACACCGGCCTGAGCGCTGGCGGAATTGTCTCCATCGTCATCGACACGAGCGGGCGCCCCCTGACGGAGTTGACAAGTCCTTCCGGTGTGGCCGGATCGCGCGGGCGCGTCGTCGCGGAAGTCGGCACGCTCGCCACGCATGCCGCGCGGAACCTGATCGTCAATCCGCTGTTCGATGACTGGTCCTCGGTCTCGGCGCCGTCGAACTGGACGGGCACGGGTGGCACGTTCAATGCAGGCGAGTATGCGCGCGACACACCATCGACCCTAACCGGCATCCTGGTCAACGGGTCCAACACGATCGGCGCGGCGGGCATTGCGTTTCGGAATGCGGTCCCGAACGCGCTGTTTTTCGCCAACGAGTATTTCGTCGTCGGTGGTGGTGGCGGCACGTTCCGCGTCGGCAACGTCGTGGCGCAAGCGAACGGCTCGGGCACCGGGTCGATCGTGTTTGCATCGGGCACGCTGGCCGCGACCGTACCCGATGGCACGACGATCACGTTCTTCGGCCAAGACCCCTACCGCCCCACGTCGTTCCCGACGAACGAGCCGTTGACCAACAACGCGATTCGACTGCTGACGAACAGCGGGCTCGGCTCGCCGCCGTCCGCCAGCGGTGTTCGGCTACAGTCGGATGCGATTGCGGTCAAGTACGCGGCGGGGTGGGAGACGTTGAACTGCGCGGCGGCGTTTACGATGATGGGCGGCGACTCGCCCATCTCAGCCTCGTTGCCCGGGGTGATGCTCAACAACACGACGGGACCGACGCGGCTGGCATACGCGTATTGCTCGGGCACGATCGCCGCGACGACATTGGTCCACGAAACGGTAAGCTGCAGCTACACCATGTCCGCTGACATCACCGTGGCCGTGTGCCTGCTCGGCGGCTCGGTGCAGTTGGGCCAGTGTTGCCGGTGGGTGTCACTCTGGTTGGGTGACGCGACGCAACAGGCGCCGTATCAGCATAGCGGCACGAATCTGCTCTGGCATCGCGGGCAGGATGTGCTCGCGCGCCTCACCAACGCGGGCCGATTCCGCATCGCTGGTGTGGATCTGCAAGTGCTGCTCGGCGGACAAGGACCGCTCGCGCTCGGGCAGATGGTGCGCGTTCGCTCGTCGCTGTTCGATGCCACGCTCCGGATCGTGCAGATGGACTACACGCTCGGCCAAGACGAATCGCTGGCGCTGGAAGTGGGCGCCCTTACTCCCAAACTGACCGGCGTCACGGTGTCACTATGAGCGGGCTATACGTGAACGGGCGACCGCTGGACGATCTGGTCTGGCAGATTCTCGCGCTGGAAGGCTACCTCTCGCCCGCCGTGCCAGAGCGCGCGGCGCTGGGGTTGGCGTATGGCGCCGGCGTCTGGGGGTCGAGTGTGGAGATCAAACCGCGCACCGTAACCGCCGTCCTCGATGTGCGGCCGCTCAACATCGTGGACCGGGCGTCGATGATTGACGCGCTCAGGCGGCGACTGCCGGCGCTCGCGGAGTTGACCACGGACGATGTACTCGGGCGTGTGCTCGTGGCGCACTTGGCCAGCGTCAATGTCGAGTTCTACACCGGCGCGCACGCGAACCCGATTTGCGCGGTCACGGTCACGTGGAGTGCGGTCGATGCGTCATGGCGCGATAGCGAGCCGGTGCTGCGTGCGCTGACTTCGACGCGCGTGGCGTGTCCGGTGGGCGTGGGTGTCAGCCATACGCGGATCACCTTGAAAGGCGCGGCGACGGCGATCGTGACGCCGGTCATCATCGTGCGCGCGGCGACGGGGGAGGAAATCTCGCGCCTGACGCTCTCGGTCTCACTGACGACGAACATGGCGCTGGTGATCGATTCCGCTCAGGCGTCGCTCTCGCTCTACGATTCCGGCACGCTCCAAACGGGCACCAGCGCGGGCGACAACTACCTGACATCCGGCACGTTCCCGCTGCTCGCGGGCGAAGATGGCGCGTCGGCGTTCGTCGAGCTGTCATCGACCAGCGGCACGCCAACCGGCGCGCTCTCCTATCACCGGGTCTGGTAAAATGCTCTACGCTCCCGCCCCTGCTCGTGCCGTTCGTCGCGCTGGCGCGCCAGTCCTCACGTCGTCGGCGCTGTTCCGCTGGCAGGCGCGCCGCCTGACACTGAACGCGATCACCGGCCAGATTGGCACGCTCGTCCGCGCATCGACGGGCACGGCGGTCGATGGATTGGGCACAACATGGACAGCGGGCCACTCGATGCCACGCCATGAGGCGCGCGATTGGTCCGGCACGGGCGTACGTGACACGCAGGGGCTCCGTATGACGACGGATGACCTCTCGTGGCCCGTCAACTTCCTGCCCGGTGCGGGGACGCTCTACGTCGAGTTCGCGGAGGTGGCCACCATCTCGGCCAGCGCGACGTTGGTCTATCTCGGCAACGACGCCCAGACCGGCGCGCGGATCAAGGTCGACTCGGCGGGCACCTACTACCGCGCGATTCTCACGGACGGATCGGCGAGCGAGACGGTGACGGCGGCCGTCGCGCCGACGGCGGATCAGTGCGCGCGGCTGGCGGTGCAGGTGCAGTTCTCCGACGATCTGACGCAATGGCGGCATCGGCTGCTGCAGGACGTACTGCGCACCGAGGGGGAGGACGTGACCGCATGGAGCACGTACCAGAACGTGGCGGCGGCATGGGGCGCGACGACGAGGGTCCGCGTCAATCGCGCGGGGTCAGCAGGGACGCAGGGCTCGACCTGGATTCGCGACGTCGCATGGTTCCCGGAGTTGCTGACGCTCGACGAGTGCGCGCGGCTGTAGTAACCGGCCCCGTTGTGCCGTAGTCGCGGGCGTGCGCGGTAGGCGCTGAGAGAGGGCCGCGCCATCGTCCGGCATGCGACCCGGGAACGATGCGCCTCGTTTGACACTAGTCGGGCCGTGCGAGCGTAGGCGCGCGCGTCTCGTGGGGCCATCGTCCACGCTATGACCGAGCCGACGCCGCCCACCATCCGCCGGACCACGTTCACACTCACCATCAAGAGCGTTGCGGTGCGCGTGGTGTGCGGTGCTCGGTTGCCGCGGTGGTTGGGCAAGGACGGAATCACGCTGCGCTATCCGCGGTGGGTTGCTGGACAAGGCCCGACGATGACGAATGTGATTCGCATCGCCTCGGCGCCCAAGGACGTTGAGCCTGAGCTGCTCGCGCACGAGTTCTGTCACCTCCTGCAATGGCACGAGGGATACTGGCGCTTCCTCCTGCAGTACGCGTGGGGGCTGATCCGCGGCGGTGACGATCTGGATCACCCGCTCGAAAAGAACGCATGGGACTACGCGCTCGCGATGTATGCCGATTTCGTGCCGTTCGTGCGCGTGATGCAGGACGCGGCCAAGTGAGCAACCCTCTCGTCGACGCCGGCGGGTCTGAAATCAGTGTGTCCCACGAGCAACGGGGGCGGCGGCCAATGAAGCAGGCGGTGTTTGACTGGAGTGGCGTGGTGGGAATCGTGATGGCGATTGTGGGACCGGCGATGGTGTTTGCGTCGGTGCAGAGCAAGCTGGACTCTACCATGCGTGAAGTCGAACGGCTGCGCACGGCGGATGATCGGCGCATCGAGTGGCAGAGCGTCATCGTAGGCACGATGGCCACACGCGACGACGTGGAGAAGATCAGCAACAAGCTCGACGCGCTGGCGTCCGAAATGCGCAACGCACGAGGCATCCGATGATCGGCCGCGTACTTGACACGCTGCTGATCGGTGGCGCGCTCGCCATCGGTGTGGCCGCGTCGTTCCGGCAACCGCCCGTGGTGCAGCCTGTCGTGCCGCCTGCCGCGGTGGTGGTTCAGGCGACGCCGCTGTCTGCGCCGTTGCCGAAAGCCTGCTGGCCGAGCGCGATGCTCACCGGTCGCGATACGGCATGGCTCTACGTGCCGTGCCGCTCGCTCGACGTGTTGCCGATCGGATTTCGCAAGCCGGTGGAATGCACGCTGGACCGCATGGCCGCGATTGGTGATACCGCGCTCGTGGCGGAGACGGGCCGGTCGGCAGAGTTGCAGGAGCGCTACTGGCAGAAGGGTCGTAACGGAAACCCCGGCCCGCGCGTGACAAACGTGCGCGATCTGCGCCGTGGGTTTCATGGATTCCGGCTCGGCACCGACGTCGTCAGTAAGCGTGACGGCTGGAAGCGTCCGCGATTCTTCAACAAGCTGGGTCACGCGGCTGAAGCCTGCGGCCTCGTCGCTGGCGTGTTCTGGAAGCGCATGACGGACGGTCCGCACATTCAGTACGCCGGATGGGATGGCGCACCGCCGCTCTGGGCACAACAGTTGCTCGCGTTCGGCGCCGACTCACTGCACGTCATTCATCGGCGCGCGGGAGTGCTGAACTGATGTGGCGCGATCTCCTGACCGGCGTGCGCGATCTGAAGATGATCGGCATCGGCGCCGTCACGCTCGTTGCCGTGGTATCCACCGAACTGGTGCGCGTCGATCGCCTCGAAAAGAAGGCGTACCAAACCGGCCGCTCTGACGAACGGAACGCCGCGAACTTCGACTCCACGTTCCGCGCCATGGTCGACAGGGACCGGATCAAGACGAAGGCCAAGGTGGACACCGTGTTTCGCACCGTGCGCGCCGCGGTGGCGAAAGTCGACAGCCAGGCGATCGCGGCGGCGGCACTGGCCTCACGTATCCCTGCCACGGTGCGCGATCCAGTGGTCGACTCGCTCAAGCGCGCTATGCCGGTGCTGGTCGCGAGTGTCGCCGTTCTGACCGCGAAGGTTGCCAGGCTCGATAGCGCGCTCAAGGCCGACAGCGCCGCCACGAAAGAGTCGATCGACGTGCGCGACGGCTTGATCCGCAATGCACGTCTCGAAAACGCGCGACAAGCGGCCACGATCCTCGCCCTCGAAAAGCGACCGACGCGCGCACAAGCCGCGTTGTTCTCGCTCGGCAGTGCAGCGGCTGGCGCCGCGTGCGGGCGGTGGTGCTGATGGGCATCATGCAGATGCAGCGTCCACATATGCGCGTGCGCTACACCGCATCAGGCGGCGGGGGCGGGGGCGGCATGCCCGCGTGGCGTGCCGCGCTGCGTCAGTTCCAGTACACGCCACCCACCGGCATCGACACGTACGGCTTCGGCACCGTGCTCGATACGACGTGGAACCTCGCGGGGCAGACCGGCACGACGCACACGTGTACGACACAAGCGCATGTGACGACGGCGCTCGGGGCCGCGAATCCCGGCGATAAGATCGTCATCAACGCCAACCTCGTCGCGCCGTCTGGTGGCTGGGTGCTCGGCAATCGCGGCACGGGCACCATCTACATCGTCTCCAGCTACATCAACGCGGGCACATTTGAACGCAGCGCGTCGGTGAGCGATTGGAGCGCGCTGACAGAGAGCGAGTGGGCGACGGCGGTCAGTGCGTCTCGTGCGCGGAAAGCGGACACGTATCGGACATTGGAAAACGATACGGGCAACAGTGGTCAGGATGCCGTGTTCATGGCGACAGCAGCGAAGTCTACGCGGTGGGTGATCGCGGGGCTTGAAATGAAGCCGAACGCATCTAACGCGCTGACCGCGTTCACCAACTTCGGACTGGTGCGGATTGAGAAAGACGACGCCACGAATGATGCCACGACGGCGGGCCGTGTGTGGGTGGATCGGTGCTATCTACACGCAAGTGCAACACAGAACATGCGCCGCGCTGTGTCCGCGAACGGCTCAGAGATTGCGGTCACGAACTCTTGTATCGCGGAAGTCCATGAACGCGGTATTGCCGACGTGCAATGTATCGCGAAGTGGAACGGCGGTGGGCCGCTCAAGATCATCAACAACACGCTGGAGTGCGCAGGGCAAGCGATCTTGACGGGTGGGTCTGCCGTGCTGGAAGCGGTGCATCCGTGCGATGTCGAGATTCGAGCGAATCAACTGGTGACGCCGCTCAAGATGCTGACGTACGACAGCGATCAGGCGACGGGACCTTGGGCCGGAATCGACTATCGCGGCAAGTGCTTGTACGAATCGAAGTTCTGCAAGCGCCTCTGGTTTGAAGGCAACGAACTAAAGAACGCGCGTGGCGTGTTCGGGTGGGCGCTGGTGTTGCAGTCGTTGTCACAGTCCACACCGAATACCTATGTCGTGACCGAGAACGTCGCGATGCGCCAGACACGTGTGCGCTCGATGACGGGTGGGCTCAACTTCACGGGCCGTGGCGCCGACGAGCCAACCGATACGGCGCTGCATCGGCTTGGACTGCTGGATGTAATCGTCACGGGAATCATCGCCACCGATGGCTGGGGCATGATTACCAACTCGCTCGGGACCGCTGAGATGTATGGTGTCACGCTCGACGGTGACAGCGTGCGTGGTGCGTGGGAGCCGGAAGGCACATCAGAGGGCGACTTAACCGTCAACGGCCTTATCGCACCTTACGGCACATACAGCGTTTTCCGCACGGGTGCAGCCGTAGGCGATGACGCGCTCGACGCGATGAAGGGTAGCTTCGCGATTTCCATGAGCAATAGCGTGATGTGGGGCGACACGTCGGCCCCGACGTTCTTCAACGGGACATGCAACATGACGTTGCTCGCGGGCCGCGCAAACGTCGGCTTCACGGGCGGTACGGCGGAAGGTGATGTCACGGGCACCTACGCCACCAACAAAGCCAACGCGACGTTGATCGCGGCACTGACTGATCCCCTTAACGTTGAGGCGTATAGCTAATGGCCTACGCCATTGTCCAAACGAATAACAGCAACACGAGCAGCGCTTCTCCCTACACGTACACCCCCACGTCGGCCATCACGGCGGGGAGCCTCGGCGTCCTGCTGGTGCATTCGTATTCCAATACGGTGACCGTCACCAGCGTCACGGATGACAAAGGCAACACGTGGACACTCGTCGGCCACTCCCCAGACAATGGAGTGGGTGAGCGAGTGTCGATGTACTATGCGTACAACATGGCCGCAGGAGCAACGGTCATCACGATTACCCAATCGTCTACAGTCGGTCGAACGACGGCGTTTACGGAGGTGTCTGGATTCTCTACGACCGATCCGCTGGCGTCGTCTGGAACGGGGAGCGGCGGCGCCGCCGATTTTACCTTTAACATCGCGACCGTCCCAGCCAATGCGCTGATCATCGGTGCAATCTCGCGGCAGAATAATCCGCCGACCGCAGGGGCAGCCTACACGTCTGCGTACGGCACGGCCAACAACTTTTATCAGTTAGGGCAATACGACCTCGATACCGGGGCCGCTGGCACCATTGCATTCAATGGCACGCAAGCGGCGTCGAACACATGGACCGGCATTGCGGCTGCGTTCAACTTTGCGGCGGGCGGTGGTGGATCAGGCGGCGGCGCAGCGCATTACTACAATCAACGGAGACGCTAACATGCGTGACCTTCGCACAAACACGGCCACGCGGGTAACCGTTGGGCCATTCATCGACAAAACGGATTTCTTCACGCCAGAAACGGCGCTCACGGCCACGAACGAGAAGTTGACGTTTGTCTGCGACGACGCGGGCGTGCCGACACTCGTGATCGACGCCAACGCGACGGGATCAGGCGGCAGCAACGATCTAGTGCATATCACAGGTGATGACGCAGGGTTCTATGACCTTGAACTCACCGCCGCGAATGTGAACTATCTCGGGCGCGCAATCCTGTCGATTAACTACCTAACAGATCACCTTCCAGTGTTCCATGAGTTTCGTATCCTGAGCGCCGAAGAATATGACGCGAAGTACGCGACAACGGGACCGCTCGAAACACGCGGCGTGATTGATCGTGGCACGGCGCAGAGCGCGACCGGCACGACGCTCGTGTTACGCAGTGCAGCTGTGTTTGCGGACGACACGGTGATCGGGGCCACGCTCGCGGTCTACGGTTCGACGCAAGCCTATTGGCAGACGCGCACCGTCACCGACTACGTGCTTTCAACCGACACGGCGACAGTGGACACGTGGACGGTGACACCATCCGGCACGATCACGTACGTGCTGTACGCGGGTGCGCCAGCCAGTGCGACATTGATTCCTGCCGTCAACGCCACGCAGTTCGCGGGCCAGACGATCACGGCGGCGGCGGGTGTCACGCTCCCCAGCTCGGTCGCATCGCCCACGAACATCACAGCGGGTACGATCACCACGGCGACGAACGTCACAACGGTGAACGGGCTGGCGGCGAACGTCATCACGGCGGCGGCGACGGCGGCGGATTTCACGACCGAGATTCAGAGCGGGTTGGCGACGGCGGCAGCGCTCACCACGGTCAGCGGCAAGATCGACACCGTGGACGACTTCCTCGACACCGAAATCGCGGCGATCAAGACCAAAACGGACTCGCTCACGTTCACCGTCGCGGCACAGTTGGACGTCAACGTGCTCGCGATCGATGGCGATACGACGACGAGCATCGCGGAATCCACCGCCGTCCCGTCCGCGTCCGCTGGGTTCATGGAGAAGTTCCGGTGGCTGTTCACGTTGTCGCGCAACAAGATCACGCAGACGGCGACCACGCAGTTGCTCAAAGCCGACGACGGCACGACGACGGTTGGCACGTCCACGGTGTCAGATGATGGCACGACCGCGACACGCGGCGAATGGGCCTAACCGATGGCCGTTGACACCGCACAGAAACGGCGCTCGATGATCTCGTTCGGCAGAATGAACTATGCCGAACGAGTGCCCGCCGCGACCAACTTTGACAGCGCGTTCGACCGGGCGCAGGCCATGTGGTTGTACGCGGGGTTGGACATCTCCACCGTCGTTGTCCCCGGCGTCGGCGTGATTACCTGGCTATTCGCGCCAACCGTCTCGCCCGTGCCCACGCTCGCCCCGACGTACTCTCCCACGATCACCATGACGCCGAGTTAACGATGGCGACCGAAACCGCGACCGCGCTCTATCTGCGCAACAGCTACACGTTCACGATCAGCGCGACGGCGTTGGGCACCGGCAAGACGGTGACCGGCAAGATTTGCGCAACGAGCCGGGGCGATCCGTCCGCGATCGGCTCGTGCAGCGTGACGCTGACCGAGACCGGCGGGAATTACGTTGGCACCATCGGGCGCTCAACGATCCTCACCGATCTGGCCACGTACGTCGGGCTGACGGTCTACGTGCACGTGGACGACGCGTCAGCCTATCACTCACGGAAGCCGTACGTCGTCACTGACGGGCGCGCGTTCGACGAATAGGAGCGCTCATGGCACAGAACGAAAAGACGTCGGAAGAACTCGCCTCGCTGGCGGCGCGGATCTTGGGCGGCGCGGAATACACCGAAAGCGACGTGCGCCGGCTGGCCGCGTCGGTGCTCACGCAGACCGCTGACCGGAAGATCGTCGAGCGAAAGAGCGACGGCGGCTGACCGCCACGGCGGCGAGCCCTGCGGCCAGCAGTGCCAGAGTCGCGGGCTCTGGTGCCACGATTGCCGATGGACCAGCGTACGCTCGCGTGACGAAAGAGACAGACAGATCGCTGTCTGACATCGCGAAATCGGCCACACCCGGCGCCGCGAATCTCAACGGGATCGCGAACCAGCCGTCATAGCCATCCGTTGCGCAGGTGCGGGCAATGTAATCGCCGACATAGAGCGGTCCGTTGCCCGAGTAGGGGAAGAACGGCACCTGGCACCCGAACACTCCAAAGCCGACTGTTGAGTAGAGGCGGTTGTCGCAATGACCGGCGCAGGAATCCTCTTGGAAGAAGTGTCCACCGTCGAATAGTCGGCCGCCGGCGATAAAGTCCTGCGTCTGCACATTCCCGGACGTGGTGCCGAGGTTCAGCGACAGCAACGTGCAGGCAAATGGACCCACGGCGTTACAGGCATCCACGACGCGAGACGCAGCGCGAACGCGAAAGGCGAAAATCGAGGTGATGTCCGGCGAGCTGTACGTGTTTGTGCTCCGGAACATCAGTGTCGTACTGAAGATGCCGCCAGCGAGTGTGCCTCCGGTAAACAGGTACTCGGCCTGAGCATGCGCGATCGAGGGCGCGAGGAGTGCAGCGAAAAGCAGACGTTTCAGCATTGCAATAGCTCAGTGAATGGGTGAGTTACGGGCCTTGGTAGACGAGCGAGCAGTTGAACGCCGCGCCGGGGACCAGCTTGGCATCGCAGCGAGTGCCTGCGTCGGTGCGCCAGATCCGGTGTGAGTAGGTCTGGGTGAACCGGGCGTTGTAGGCGTACAGCACGAACGCATCCGCATTCCACGTGCCAAGCCTTGCATCGGCGCGGAAAAACGCCCCGGTGGCATCGTTGACTGCCCACGCGCCCGCGATGCTGTCCGCGCTGGCGTAGGTGACCGTCAGCGTGCCTTGAATCGCGCCGTCCATACCGATGTAGCTGTACCGGCCAATGCGTAGCGTGCGCGCCTCAGGGCCGGTGGAGTCACCACAGGCGAGCGCGAGCGTGGCAAGCAAGATCATCAGTCCCTTCCGCATACCGACCTCATCTGATTGCTATTGAGAATGACGTCTCGCTTACGCTCGAAATTATCGTGTGCGAAAACCCCTCCCGACATCGGGAGGATGGTGTATCTTCGGTCATCTTTCGGTCTCGGTGAGCCTATGTTGCCCTTCCTGTACGACGTAGTAATCCCGATGCTGCATCCTGTGCGCGCTCGAACGGGCGACCGCCTTGTTGTTCGGCCCGGCCATCCCGCGCGCCCCATCGTGGTTGTTAGGCGGCTCACAGGCGAATGGGAGCCGGTGACCATAGGGCCACCGAATTTCGGCGCTCTGATCGGTCTTGAGATTGACAGGGTCATCGTGCTGCGCCACGGCCCCTGCGGGTCGCTCGCGGAGCATCCTGCTGTTCGCTCGGCGTAGCTATCGGCTTGTCTGCGGCACTGATCGACTGCGCATCGTCCGCAGACAGCCCGGCCTTCAATAGCGCCACGACGCGCCCCTGAGCCTCGTAGGCGTCCTGAATCGACCGTAGCGCGCGCTCGGCATCTACGAGCGCGCCGGTGGGTGCAGTCCACACATTCAGCCATGCACTGAGCAGTCCCAGGAAGCGCGGAACGCCGGTGACACCTTCGGCAAAGAGTCTGACGGCCTCATCTGTTGCGCCAAGTTTCGCGTCCTTGGCGATCCCGACGTACCCACCGGGATGCACCTTGGCTACCTCGACGAGACGATTGCGCACGCGTTCAATGTCCGGGCTTGACATACTTGGTTCTTGGTAGCAACTTGGTTTCACAGCCCTTTCACAACGAAAGGCGCGACGAACCGAGGGAACGCTATGGCTGAATCGAAGCGGCGCAAGGTGCGTGCCGAACTGATACGCGGGATGGATGCCGCCAAGGTGATCGGCGTGAGCCGCCCGACGGTGCTGGCAATGGTCGCGCGCGGTGAGCTGCGCTCCAAGACCGTTGGCGGTTTGATCTTTGTGTTCCGCGAGGATGCGGAGCGGTTGGCGGCCGAGCGCGCGGAGAAGGTCGCATGACCGTCACCGTTTGGCTCCGTCCGAACTTTTCCGTGCTCGTTGACGAAGAAGACGCGCACTTGCTCTCCGCAAAGCGCTACCGGCCCAATCAAGGGTACGCGTGCAGGGACGGCGGGAGCGGAGAGCCGCGAAGCTGTTATCTGCACAGGGATATCCTTGGCGCGGCTCGTGGTCAGATCGTGGACCATATCAATCGAGTGAAGCACGACTGTCGTCGCGCGAATCTTCGCATCGCGAACAGCGTCACGAATGGGTGGAACACGAGCAAGCGTACAGGAAGCACCAGTTCGTTCCGCGGCGTGATCGACCTCGCCACACCCACCGATGCGCTGGCCTTCTTGCGCTCACAGAAGCGGAAGCGGTGGGCGGCAAGGCTAAGAAGCGACGGGCGCACACTGCACGTCGGTGTTTACGCCACAGAGATCGAAGCAGCCATCGCATACGACGAAGTCTGCCGGGCGCTTCGGGGCGAGTTCGCTGTGCTGAACTTCCCAGATACTGAACGCAAGACCGCCGCGTAAGGCTGCTCTTGGCAGCACAGGCTGGTAGTCGATGGGCATGACGAACACTCACCGAGCCGCGCGAACGGCTCAACCGACGAATCGTCGGGAACTTCACACCGAGAGGGGAAATGCGTGGCGTTACCAAGGAGAGACCGAGAGCCGCCGTGATGAAGGCGCGCCGGGCGTGGAAGGACGCGACAGCGGATGTCTACCGCTCAGCAGTCCGCAAGCATGGCGTGGCGTCGAGCTGGCTTGCGGCGGCGGGTGGTCGTCCCGGCAAGATCGTGAAGGGCGCGGACCAACTCGCGCGATTGATCGAGGAGATGGGCGACGCGGGCTACTCGCTGGACCAGATCGACGAGCACCTGTTGGCGCTGACGCGGCGGATTCGCGTGGCGGTGTTGCCGGGGCGTCCGGCGGCATAAAAGAGTTGCCCCGCGACGCGCACGAACGCATCCGGGGCCGGTCACCTGAGAGAAGGAGAAGGCGACAGATGAACAGTATAACGACTGAGACCCGCGCTGTGAACGACCGCGTGATCCGCTGTGACCGCTTGGCCGAGTATGTCGGCAAGAGCGGACAGCGCTCGCAGTACCCGCTCCGCGAAGGCATGGAAGCGCCCGCGTCGATCACGATGACGTCGGGCGAGGTGAGAGAGTTGCGCGTGGTGGTGCGTGTGACGAGCGGGGCGCAGTTCGCGATTGGGACGGCGACGGCGGTGGCGTCATGACACTCACCCCTGACCGACTGGCGCTGCTCGACACGATCACGCTGGCGAAGGGCGCACACGCAGCGGGCGCGGAAATGTGCGCGATGGAGGCCGCGGCCTATGTCGCGGGCGAAGCGTGGAGCGATCATCCGGAGTGCGTATCGCCAGTCATCGCGGCATTCCTGCGGAACTGGAACGACAACCTTGACGAGCCGCCGCGCACGGCGCTGATCCGTCCGCTGTTGCCGTTGGTGATCGGGACACGCACCACGCCAGCCGACGAAGAAACGCGCGCATGGCTCGCGACGGATTGGCTGGCGCGCGTGCACGCGCCCGCGTGGATGGACCTGACGCCATCGTTGCAGTCGCACGCTGCCGCGTTGCGCGCACTGCCGGCGCTCACATCGAGAGAGATTGCGACCGCGTGTATGTCGGTGTTGTCGGCAGCGCGGAAGGATTCGGCCGCTGCGAGGGCCGCTGCGAGGGACGCTGCGTGGGACGCTGCGTGGGCCGCTGCGGGGGACGCTGCGTGGGCCGCTGCGAGGGCCGCTGCGTGGGCCGCTGCGAGGGACGCTGCGTGGGCCGCTGCGGGGGCCGCTGCGTGGGCCGCTGCGGGGGACGCTGCGTGGGCCGCTGCGAGCAAAACACTCGCGCCCACCGTCACGACGCTCCAAGCGTCAGCACAACAACTGGTGCGCGATATGTGCGCGGTCGGGAGGGCGTCATGACCGACGCCCAACTCCGCGCCCTGCTCGCCGCGCACGACCACGGCGCCCGCTGCCACGACGACCAGCTCGCGGCGGCGTGTGTGCTGGCCCACTTCGATATCGACTTTGAGGGCGACGGCGCGCCGGATGGTGGCCCGTCGAAGCATGACGACGAGACGCGGCAACTGGCGGATATGGTTGTCGCGCTGATGCGGACGGTGCAGCGGATGACGGATGCGATGGTGACGACATGACCGACGCACAACTGCAGGCGTTGGTCGCCGAGTTTACCGAGCAGCCCGTGACACACGACGACGCGGCGCATTCGTCGTACGTACTTGACCTGATGGGCGTGCCGCACGAGGGAGCGAATCTCCCGAGCGGCGAGCCGACGCGGCACGACCTCGAATGCGGCGCGCTGGCGCTCGTTGTCGCGCGCCTGGCCGAAGCGCTGCACGTGATGCGCGATGCGATGGTGACGGCGCGTGAGGTGCCGACGCTCACGCTGGCCGAGGCGGTGGCATCATGACCGACCGCTACTTTGACCCGCCGACGCTCACCGAGCGCCAAGAGTGGGACGCGCACCGTGCCGCCGTGGACGCGCTGATCGAGGACGTCACCGTCTCGTGGCTCGACCCGCTGGACCTGCTTGTGTGGCTGCATCGGCATCCCCTGGCGTCGGCGGATGTGCGCGCGGACGCCATCGCGACGGTGCGGAACGGGCTGACGCCTGAGGAGCGCGCGACGTATGCGATCTGGCGCGAGGGGACGGCGGAGTATCTGACGCGCGCGATGGTGGCAAAACATGCGGCGCGTGTGGTGATGGAGCGTGCGGCATGAACGACTCAACTGGAACAATCAATAGACAGATGACCGCGATTCAAACGACTGAGAGCGCCCTCACACTGATGGACATCGCCCACGAGGACAACGCGCTGTTTGCGCTGCTCGACATAGATCAGGGCGAAGTCACGCCCGAATCCGAGGCGCTCGCGGCCGAACTGGTCGCGACGATGATGAAGAAGGCAGATAGTGTGGGCGCGGTGCTCGCCAAGTTCGGCGCGGTCGAAACGGTGATTAGCGAGGAAATCGACCGACTCTCCGCGCGGAAGAAGTCGGTCGCGAACCGTGCGGCGCGACTCCGGCAATACGTGATGATGGCGATGCGCACGATGCAGCGGGATCGCATAGAAGGGGCGCTCTACACGCTGACGGTGCAGAACAACCCGCCGCGCGTCGAAGTGAGCGTGCCCGTGGAATCCCTGCCGGAAGCATACGTGCGCGTGGTGCCAGAGTCCCGCGAAGTGAACAAAGCGGCCATCTCCGCCGCACTGAAAGCTGGCGCGACCATCGAAGGGTGCGCGCTGATCACATCCCAATCTCTGAGAGTACGATGACCACCGCAATGGGGTTCAAGAGAGCGCAACGTACCGCCGTCAAGCTCAAGGTGTTGGCGATGGGGCCGTCTGGCGCGGGTAAGACGTACGCCGCGCTGCACATCGCGCACGGCATCGCTCCCGGCAAGATCGCGCTGATCGACAGCGAGAACGACCGGAGCGGCTACTACGCCGACGTGCTCCCGTTCGATTCGCTCTCACTCGACAGCCACACGCCGAAAGACTACATCGCGGCGATCGACCTGGCGGTTGCGAACGGCTATGAAGTCGTCGTGATCGACTCGCTGGCGCACGCATGGCAGAACGTGTTGGATCGCAAGACGCAGTACGAGCGGGCCAACCCGAAGGCGAACAGCTACACGACGTGGGGCACGTTCGGCGCAGAGTGGGAGCGGCTGATCCGCCACATTCTCGACGTGAACGTGCACATCATCGCCACGTCGCGCAGCAAACAGGCGTACGAGCAGGTCACCGATTCCAACGGCAAGAAGAAGGTTGAAAAGCTCGGCATGCAGCCGATGTTGCGCGATGGCGCGGAGTACGAGTTCGCGCTGGTGTTCGACATCCAACCGTCGCACATGGCGCAGTGCACCAAGGACAACACGGGGCTTTTCGATCAGGATGCGATGCAGATGTGGAATCTGTGCGATGGGTCCGTGTCCAAGCTGCTGCGCGAATGGCTGACGACAGCGAAGCCCGCCGCGCCAAAACCAGCGCCGGCCCCCGTCGTGGACGACGCGAACAAGCCGTCTGCTGAGCAGGTCGCATTCCTCGAAAAGCTCCTGCGCTCGCATGTGTTCGCGGACGAGGAGCGGGCGAAGATCACACGCAACGCGCCGACGAAGGAACGCATGACCAAGGCGATTGAGTACGTACAGGGGCAGATCGCACTCCGCAAGGCAGCCGAGAAGGACGCCGCGAAATCCGCGAGCGCCACCCACGAGCGCGCCGACGACGAAGCGCCTGACGAGGACACCACCGACGACGGCGGCTCGCAGCACGCACCCGAGCTTGAGGACGCCGCCGCATGACACCCGCCGAACGCACCGACCGTTTCGACGCGATCCGCGTCTCCCTGACCGCGCTGCAAATGCGGCTCGACCTCCTGCGGGTGCGCGTCGCTGGGGTGGCGCGGCGGGTGGCGGCGCTATGAATCGGCCAATGACGACTCGGGCCACTATTCACGTCGAATTGGAGCCGTTCAGTGTGCCGAACTTTGTTCGCGCCGTGAAGAAGGCGGGCCAAGAGCCGACGGAAACCGCGTGCTATCCGCTGAGTGATCTGGATTCCGGCACGCTTGACCACATGTGTAACCGCTTCCGCGACGCCGTGTTCGCGAAGGCTGGAAAGGAGCAGCCGCCCACCGCAGCGTGCGGGTGCGGACGATGACCACCCCTCTCGATCTTGACGCGGTGGAGGCGATCCCGCGATTCAACCCCTCCCTGAACTGCCGGACCTGCGAAGGTGACATGCAGCCGAGTTCGCGCGGCGACTGGTACAACGTCGACGACGTACAGACGGCGATCGACGCCCTCACCGCCGAACTGCGCGCCGCGCGCGAGCGCATCGCGGGGTTGGAGGCGGATGCGGCGCGGTGGCGGGCTGTCGCGCCGCGAATGACGGCGATCGACTTCAACTATGCATGCGGCGACGACCAGACCGAGCAGGTCGCAATCGTGTTCTTGCCGAAAGGCGAGCGTTGGAAGCTTGACGCAGGCCTGATAGCCGACAAGCTGATCGCCATCGACGCCGCCCGCACCGCCACGCCACACACGGAGAGCGAGGACTCCACCCGATGACCACGCGCGACGCCCTGCGGGAGCGACGCGAAGCACAGATGCGACAGGTGGTGTACGAGGCGTACCGTGAGGACAAGACGCGATGAGCACAACCGCCGCCCGCCCCGACCTCTCGCAAATCCTCACCGATCTGCGCGGTGACGCCGCCGTCCTGCGCCGCAACGGACAGCCGACACTCGCGGAAAGCATGGAGACGATTGCCGCGCGCGTGGCCGACGCCACTGACGAGTATTCGACGTGGATGGGTGAGCTTGCGTGTGCGAATCGCTCGGGATGGAAGATCGAGACAGTGCGGCGGTGGGCGCGGAAGTTCGGCGACTCGCCGCATGTGCGCTGGACGCGTGGCGTCGGGTACGAACTGCGCGCGTGCATCGTGCCGCGTCGCGTGGAGTCGTCGGTGGTCGCAGCGTCCGCGCACCGGAAGTCCGCATGACGCGTGTGACGCTCGACACCTACGGACGCCATGGGTCGACCGTGAATGTGTTCACGGCCACGCTGGACGGTGAGCCGGTGACGCGTGTCGAATGGCGCGAGCCGGACGGCACGGGCAAGAAGCGCCGACGCACAGAGACCTTTCGAGGGGCGAAGCGTGACCGTGAAGCGCAAGCCAAGACGTTCGCAAAAGCGAAGGCCGAATATCTCGCCGGCAGTCCGGACGCGCCGCGCGAACGGTTCACGGTCAAGGGCCTGTGGGATGCGTACTATCTCGCCAACGTCGCCGACTGGCGCCCGAAAACGCGCACCCTGGCGTTGCAGCGCTGGAAGGTGTTCTGCGGACCTGATGCGCTGGACCCGTACACGTTCGCGGATCTGGTGACCCCGGAATCGCTCGATGCGTTTCGCGTGCGCTTGCTCAAGGTGAACCGCGAGAAAACCGGCGTCCCGATGGCGCGGAACCAAGTGGCGCACCACATCCAGCTCGTCAAGTCGGTGTGGCGTCACGCACGGCAACGGCGGCTGATCGCCGAGAACGTGCTGGCGGATTACGCCGTGCGAAAAGGACGCGACTACACACCGCTCGAAGTGCCAGAGTACTCACCCGATGAATGGGCGCGCATCCTGTCGGAGCTCGACTATCGGGACGCGCGGCGCTGGCGCGCGTGGGTGGCGATTGCGCTGGACGGCCTGCTCGCGACGCGGTCCAGTGCCCTGCTGCGTATCCAATGGACCGACGTCAACCTCACGACGCGGAAGATCAGTTACCGCTCCGAGGAGGACAAGGTCGGGAAGGCGCGCGTGCAGCCGCTTCCGCGAGACGCCGTGTTCGCCCTGCGTGTCGCCAAAGTGTGGGCGCGTCGTGCGAAGTACGAGGGTCCGCTGGTGTTCTTCGGTGCGCAGGACCGGAGCCAGCACAAAGCATGGACCTACTCGGCGCTCAACAAGGCGCTGCACGATGCCTGCGATCGCGCTGGTGTGGCGGTAGTGAAGTATCGCGCGATGCACGGACTACGGCGCATGCGCGGGAAGACGGTGCTGGAAGGCACAGGAGACATCACGAAAGTCGGTGCCTGGCTCGGCGATTCTGACGTGCGGGTGCTCACCAAGAGCTACCTGCGGAACCGTCCGGACGACCTCGTTGGCGTCGTCTCTGGCGCGAACCTCCCGGCCCGAACAGAACCCAACGCGAACACAAGTGGCAACGAAACGGCAACGGCACCCACTAAGGGGCGCCGTGTCAAGACTGCAAACCGTTGAGGATCAACGAGTTATGAAAGAGCCACAGATCGGGATTGAACCGATGACCGCTCGGGTTAGCAACGACCGCGGGCAGCGAGACACCTCTGGGGATAAGGGTAGCGCCACGGGTCGCACGGGGCAAGATGGCGCGCTTTTCGTGCAATCTCGGCGCGCAAATGGCAACCAAATGGCAACGAGCCCGCGTACCACTCCCGCGTCGGTGTGGGGGTGCGCGTCATGAGCGCTCACTACGGGCCGAGTAAAGAGTACGCGGCCGGGCACGCGAAGTCGTGGCGGCGCCATGTGGTCGCGGGTTATGCGTGCGCCGCGTTCGCTCTTTGCGTGGCGGTGTTCTGTCTGTGGGTCGCGCGCCGGACGCTTTGGCTCGGCGTGCCGCTGTTCGCGTTCAACTGCTGGAACGCGTGGCGCATGCTTTCGATGGTGCCTGAGGCACGGCGGCGCGCTGAGTCCTTCGAGCGTGGCGAATGGCCCAAGGCCGCGCCATGACCCGCCTCCTCCACTGGCTCTCGCGTCACACCGTGGCCGTGCTCACGCGCGGGGGTGTGACGTGGTGACCCCATTAGCCACGCGCCTGTCGAGACTCTTGGACGTGATCCAGCGCGTGCACGACTGCAAGCGCACCGTCGCCGCGCGCGTGGTGGCGGAGCATGTCGGCATCACGCACACGCTCGTCACGCGGCTCGCCACGGGCGCGAACTGGCACACCCAGCGCGACCCGATGTACTACGACGCGCCGCTGTCGCAACTCGAATCGCGCTACCGGCGCTCACTGCGCGCGTTGGTCGCGCTCGACGCGGCGTGTGCGCGGGATCGGGCGGCATGAGCGACTATCGCGCGTTTCTGGAGTCGCGACGGCACTACGGGGATGACTCTGGATTCGACCCCGTGTTCCTACCGGATTTCCTCTATCCATTTCAATCCGACCTTGTGGAGTGGGCCGTGCGCAAAGGGCGCGCGGCAATCTACGCGGACTGCGGGCTAGGAAAGACGCCGATGGAGTTTGTATGGGCGGAGAATGTCGTGCGCCACACGAACAGGCGTGTGCTGATTTGTACCGCGCTCGCTGTCGCGGCGCAGATGGTATGCGAGGCGGAGAAGTTCGGCATCACTGTGACCGTCTCGCGTGATGGTACGGTGTACCCTGGCATCACCATTACGAACTACGAGCAGTTGCACCGGTTCAGCGCGTCTGATTTCGTCGGCATGGTCTGCGACGAGTCGTCAATCCTCAAGTCATTCTCTGGCGTCCGACGCGGAGAGATTACCGACTTCATGCGGAAAATGCCGTACCGGTTGCTCGCGACCGCTACGGCGGCGCCGAATGATTTTATCGAGTTGGGCACGTCATCCGAGGCACTGGGATACCTCGGACACATGGACATGCTCAATCGGTTCTTTAAGAACGATCAGAACAATTCGGCAACGGGCCGCGTGCGTGGCGAGGTGGTTAAATGGCGACTTAAGGGCCACGCAGAGGTCCCATTCTGGCGGTGGGTGTGCTCGTGGGCGCGCGCCGTTCGGAAACCGTCCGACTTGGGCTTTGACGACGCGGCGTTTGTACTTCCGACGCTGATTGAGCGCGAGCACTTGGTTGAGGCGACTACGCTGGCGGATGGGATGTTGTTTGCAATTCCCGCGCATGGGATGAAGGAACAGCGCGACGAACGGCGGCGATCCATCACCGAGCGGTGCGAGAAAGTGGCGGATCTCGTCAACGGCACGGGTCAGCCGGCGCTCGTGTGGTGCCACATGAACGACGAGGGCGATCTCTTAGAGAGGCTCATCCCTGACGCCATCCAAGTAAGCGGCGGCGACAGCGACGACGCCAAGGAGGATCGACTGATGGCGTTCGCGAATGGCGGCGCGCGGGTGTTGATCACGAAGCCGAAGATAGGCGCGTGGGGCTTGAACTATCAGCACTGCAACCACGTGACGTTTTTTCCGTCGCATTCATTCGAGCAATACTACCAAGGCGTCCGGCGATGCTGGCGGTTCGGGCAGACGCGTCCGGTGACAGTGGACATCGTAACGACCGAGGGAGAGCGCGGCGTCCTGCGCAATCTGACACGCAAGGCCGCGCAAGCCGACCAGATGTTCTCGCATCTCGTTGCCGAGATGAACCGCGCGCAGCACATCGCCCGCGATAACCCTTTCACGATCTCCGAAGAGGTTCCGTCGTGGCTGTCCTTGACCAACTAATTACCGATCGGGCCGCGCTCTATAATGGCGACTGCATGGAGGTGATGCAGTCGTTCCCCGAAGCGTCGATCGACCTGTCTGTATATTCGCCACCGTTCGGCGGACTGTATCACTATTCGTCGAACGATCGCGACCTGTCCAACTGCAACGATTACGACCAATTCCTCGCGCACTACCTGTTCACGGTGCGCGAACTGGCGCGGGTTACGAAACCGGGGCGGATGACTGCGGTTCATTGTACCGATGTGCCGTTGAGCAATTCCGGTGTCGATGCGTTGCGCGATTTCCCCGGTGACATCATTCGACTACACCAGTCGGAGGGGTGGTCGTACACGGGGCGATATTCGGTGTGGAAGGAGCCGCTTGCGGTGCGACTGCGCACGATGCAAAAGAATCTCGCGCACGCGACACTCGTATCAGATTCGTCGCGCTGTGGTGTTGCGTCGGCCGATTATTTGATCTTGTTCCGCCGCGCTGGCGAAAACCGAGTGCCGATAGCGCATCCGACAGGACTGGACTACTACGCCGGATCGCGTGCGATGCCATCCGACATCCTGCGCTATCGTGGGTGGACTGGCAAGCAGACGGAGAACCGATTCTCTCATTGGATCTGGCGACAGTATGCGTCGGCGTTTTGGGATGATGTGCGAATCGGGCGAGTCTTGCCGTACAAGCCAGCCCGCGAAGCCGACGACGAAAAGCACGTCCATCCGTTACAACTCGACGTCATTGACCGATGCGTGACACTGTGGAGCAACCCCGGCGATACGGTCCTTACGCCGTTCATGGGCGTTGGGAGTGAGGTGTACGGCGCCGTCACTGCGGGCCGTCGCGGAGTGGGGATCGAACTCAAGCCGAGCTATTACCGCCAAGCGGTGAAGAATGTTCAGAACGCGTTGGCTGGCAACACGACGAGCGAAAATACGGTAATGGATTTCGAGGAGGCAATGCACTCCATGGATGGCGCCGCATGACCCCCGACACCCTCGACACCCTGCTCACGCTCGCCGTCTACGCCTGCCTCACCGTCGCGGGCCTGACGCTCGTCGTCTCGCTCGCCTACGACACCATCACGGGCGCGCTCGACGACTGGCGCACGCGGCGACGGCTGCGGCGGCTGCGCGGGGGGAAGCGATGATCGTCGGGGATTTGTTCTCGGGCATCGGCGGATTCTCCTTGGCGGCGCACTGGATGGGCTGGCGCACCGCGTGGTTCTCCGAAATCGACCCCTTCGCGTGTCGCGTGCTCGCGCATCACTGGCCCGACGTGCCGAACCTGGGCGACATCACGCGCGTCGACTGGAGTGGCGTCGAGCGCGTTGATGTGCTTACGGGTGGCTTCCCCTGCCAGCCGCATTCGCTCGCCGGCAAGCGGCAAGCATCCAACGACGAACGAGACCTATTCAGTGAAATCATCCGAGCCGTTCGCGTACTTCGACCCCGCTACATCGTCCTGGAAAACGTCCGCGGATTACTCACAAGTGAGGATGGACGGTTTTTCGGTCGAGTCCTCAGTGAGTTGGCCGAGTGCGGGTACGATGCGGAATGGCGCGTGTTATCCGCGGCCGATGTTGGCGCACCGCACAAGCGGGAGCGGGTCTGGATTGTGGCCGGTGCTGACGTGGACGACGCCCACGGTGGACGACGCGAACAACGTGACGCGCGACTCGGGCAATCAGACGTCGTTGGCGCGGGACGCGTACAGGTGGGGCCCGGCGTCGGATTGGGCGACGCCAAACAGTCGCGATTACAAGGACACGCCAGGCATGACAGCGAAACGCTCGGGCCCGGACAGATCGGAGCGCGAGCGGCTCGACCAGTTGCCGCGCCAAGTGTTCCCGTGGGCTGGTCTGACGCCGGGCCCGTCAGAGGACACGACGGAACCGTCAGACTCGTCCCGCAAGCGCGCGGGACTGAACCCGCAATTCGCGTTGTGGCTCATGGGGTACCCGCCCGAGTGGCTCAACTCCGTGGCATCGGCAACAGCATCGTCCCCGCGTGCGCGCTCGAAATCTTCCGCGACATCGAAGCGCGCGAACTCAGGGCGGTAGCATGACGCGCCTCACCCTTTCGCTCGCCCTCCTGGCGGGCTTCCTGCTCGCGTGCCGCGCCGCGTGGCGCTGGTGCGAACTCACAGAACAGCGCGAAACACTGAATACGGAGAGCGAGACATGACCCCAGACCCGAAGGACGCGGCCCTGCGCGAGCGAGTGATGCTGCGTATCGCGCCGTACATCGACAAGCGCCACAACGCCTGCGACATCACCGACGCCGTACTCGCCGCCATCGCCGAACCCGCGCCCACACCGGAGCCGCCGAGGGTGACGTTGGATCACGGCGCGTATGCGGTATGGAACGGCACCTGCTACATCGTCACCTCACCCAATCGGGTTGAGCAGATTCAGAGCGCCATAACTGTCGCGTACATCTATGTGCTGACCGACGACGAGCGCGACGCCAAACACGCCGAACTCATGGCGCTGAAAGGGCAAGGCGAGCCGCGCGCACCGCAGAAGGTGATTGGCGCGTGTGTGATACTGCCGAGTGGTGGCGTCATCACATGGGGTCCGCTGAAAGAGCAGCACGAGTGCGAGGATCAGGCCGTGCGCTATGCAGCCCAAGCCAACAGCACCGCCTACCAACTCCTGCTCGGCGCTCCCCTCGTGCGCGGCGACGTGACGGAGGGCGGACGGTGAGCGCGCATACGCAAGCATCCGTGTTGGCGGAGTTTGAGGAAGTTGCACTTGAGCCGAACGAGTCATTTCCGCACGGCATCAGAAAGTTTAACCGCTACGCATGCGCCCAAGCCTGCGCCGATGCGCGAAACGAACGCGACCTAGCCGCAGCACAGATGGGCGAACTGGCCAAGCGCGCAGCAGACGACGTGCAAACACTCCGCAACGCGCTGGTGCTGGACGAGGCGAAGGTGGAGGCGGCGTGTGACGCGCACCTTATCGCCCGCATCGACGACGAAATGAAGCCAGTCAGCGCCATGCGCGCCGCCCTGCTCGCGGCGGGATTCACGGAGCGTGCGACGTGAGCCCAACAAAGAAGATCGCAGATGTGGCGACACATTGTACTGATTCCGACCACGACCCTGCGAAATATCGGCTGTGGGCTCCCGGCGTGTATGAGCACACATGCCCTCGTTGCGGGAAAATTCAACGTTTTCAGGTAGACGCCATCGGTGGTGATCTGCGTCCACGATTCACACCATCAACACAGGAGCGTGCGACGTGAGTGAGCCGACATCACTGGACAGCGCACTGGATTTTCTCAGGGTCCTATCTGTCGCTGACAACCCTGCGCCGTTCGAGAAGTGGATTGACGAAGGGCGCGAAGAACTCGCCACCCTCCGCGCCGACAGTGCCGCACTCGCGACGTTGGAGAGTGAGCTTGATGTCACGTGGACTGCGGCCATCGAACACGCGGCGAGCGTCTGTGAAAGCCGGATTGCGTCAGACAAGAACCCCACCGCGAACAACGAAGGCCGCAAGTGTGCGCTCGCTATCCGGCAGTACGTGAACCGTCGCAGCGTGCAAGCCATCGACATCGCCCTCGCCGCACAACTCACACCGGAGCCGAAAGGATGACCACAGTTTCTGAGTCGCTGATATACGAAGGACTGATCGCCGTAACCAACGTGCGAATTGGCGACATGCGTCGCGCTGTGCATCCCGGGGGCGTCGAAGAAGGAAAGAAGAACGACGACGCGCACGGTGTCGAACTCGCCAAACGTATTGAGCGGCACGCGCATGACATCCTCAAGGCCGTGGAGCGATACCGCACGGCGTACAATCTGATGCAGGAGAATAAGCCATGAACCCCACCGACCACGCCGCCAAGCGCGCGAAGCTGGTGCAGGAGCGTGATACCGCGATCACCGCACTTTACGACAGCACGCGCGAGCCTCACCAACTCGCCGCCGAATGTGCTGAAGCCATCGCTGCACTGCGCGCCTTCGACGCCACGCCCGTGTATCCGAGTGTGACGTTTGTTGATCCTAAGACGCGTACGCAGAACTATGTGACGTACCGAGACGGGGTGTTCTACGTGGGCGGTGGGTCGCGTCCGTGGCATACCGCTGTTGAACTCGCGTATCACTTCGTCGAAGTCGAAAAGCTAGACGAGTTTGTCACGCGCCTGCTCGCGCTCAAGGGTGAGGCGGCGAGTGTGGAGCCGTATGCTTTGGTGAACGTATATGCTGATGGTGGGCACTCATTCTTTCGCGACGTTAACGCAGGTCGTGAACGCGGGATTGGCTCTGGTGCCGTGGAAACGATTCCACTCTACCGCCACCCACCCACACCCGCCGCGTACCAGAAGGTCGGGGCGTGCCTGCTCACCACGGCAGACGGTTTCCGCCAGTCGTGGTATTCCGGCGTGAACGGGTTCACGCAGGAGTGGTGCGAGGGACAAGCGGTGTCGGCGGCGGCTCATCACAACGGCGGCACCGCGCACGTGCTGTATGCGGGGGAGGCGTTGACGCCGTGAGCATCCACGACGACGCCCTCACGCGCCTGCGCGACACGTTGCCCCACGCACTCGCGCGCCCGTTCCTCGAATCTCTGTGGACCGCTCCCGCGAGCGTCACGGTAACCGCGGAACTCGCGCGCGGCGTGCCGTCGACGCTCGTCAGCCGGTTCTTTCGCGCCG
>OFQY01000082.1_pt1 | contig 40839 bp, 59 predicted proteins | sample 1542991 | NCBI WGS metagenome assembly OFQY01 (sample SAMN07774224, study PRJEB24372) | wastewater metagenome | isolation source: Exp Tend VB 10WW | collected 2016-02 | reverse complement strand
GATCGGCCGGGGCTCTTTCTTGTTGTCGCCCCTGCGGGCCTGGGCAGCGATGACGCGAGCCACGATCACCGATACCTGCCGCTCAGAACGCGAGCCACACCAGCCCCGGCCCGCGTGCCAATCCGCGTGCCAATCTGATTGTTTCTATTGTTGCGGTCGCTCTCGTCGCCCGTTCCTCCCTGGACGGGCGCTTCGAGTCGGAGAAACGACCGCAAATGTAAAAAGAGTGTCAACCACTCTCCTGGTCAGACCGCTTCTCGCGTGCCATTCTGCGTGCCATTCGACCGAATCGGGGCCGGAGCGGTACCGCCGAGGATCGCACCCATCGCATTTGCAGCCCGGCGGCGGCGGTGCGTGAGGATGTGGCTGTAGACGGCGGCGGTCGTCGCCATGCTGGCGTGACCCAGCGCCTCGGACACTTCCTTCAGCGGCACGCCGTCCTCCAGCGCGAGCGTCGCGAACGTGTGTCTGGCTGCGTGAGGAGAGAGCGGCGTCACGCCAGCGGTCGCGCAGAGGCGCTTGATCCACATTTGAAAGGCGGCGCGGCCGGGCATCGCCCCGTTGAAGCGCGACGTGCAGACCCGAGCCTCGCCGGTCCGCTGGCGGGCGAGCTGCTCACGCAGGGCCGGCATCAGCTCGTCGGGGAGATCGACGATGCGGGTGCGCTTCGACTTCGTCGGGCCGACCTCGTTGGTGTAGTGGTCGAGCGACTTGCTGATGGTGGCGGTCTGCTGATCGAAGTCGATGTCAGACCAGAGCAGTGCGCGCGACTCGCCGAGGCGCAGTCCGGTGCCGAGGGAGAGCCAGAGCCAGGTCTCGTGCGCCTTGCCCCTGGCGGCGGCCAGTAGGCGCTGCACTTCGTCAGGGCGCCACGCTTTGATCGCGCGCTCCTCAGCCCGTGGGAGCCTGACCAGATCCATCGGATTCGCAGGCAGGTAACGAGGAACAGCGGCCTTGAGCGCTCCCGAGATGATGGCCCGCCAGCCCTGGACGGTGGATCGCGCGTAGTCGTCGAGCAGGTCGTTGGTGAGGCGCTGCCAGTCCTCGTGCGTGAGATCGGCGAGGGGGCGCGTGACCAACGGCTCACAGAGATCGACGTGGCGCTCGTAAATGCGGCGTGAGTTCGGCTCAATCAGCGGCGACCTCAGCAGGAGCCAGCGGTCGAGCCAGTGGCCCAGTAGCAGCACGTCAGGCTCAACCTCGCCGCGCGCCCATAGCTTGGCTCGCGCTTCGGCGTTGGAGTCTCGGAAGGTCTTCGATGGCCTGAGCGTCTTGCCGTCGGCCTGGTGGATGCGCTCGCGCCAGGCGCGCCACACGCCGGGCCTGATCTCTTTGACGGTGCCCTCGTGCCAGGAGCGCTCGTGGTTCTTCGGTGGCGGGAGTTTCTTCGGTCGGGCCATCAGCGTCTCACCGGCACCTTATCGTACGGGGCTGGCCGACTCTCGCAGGCGATGCCATCCTTGTCGTTGCCGTCAAGGCCGTTCGGATCGGTCGGGTTCTGCCGGAGGAATGCTTGTGCCTCGGCCTGATTCGCGAAGCTGGCGCAGTTCCGGGCAACTGGTTTCGCTGGCGCGGCCGCCTTCGGAGCTGCTGTTGGCTGTGGCGGTGCGACCGCAGGCTTTGGCGTTGCTGTGGCTGATGGAACCGTGGGCGCAGCCGTCGGCGGGACAGGGGCAGGTGCGTTCGTAGCTGTGGCCGCTGATTTCACGGCCGCAGTCGGCTGTGCTGCTGGCGGCGGCTGTGAACAGGACGAGGTCAGCGCGGCGAGGAGCCCTACCGCCAGCAGCAACCTCATCAGTTGCGGCCCTGGCGGCGCAGTTCGTTGATGACGCGCTGGTTTCGCTGGTCGGCGTGGTGGCTACTGACGACGAACAGCGCGTGGATGACGGCTCCGATCCAGAACGTGACGACGCAGAGAACGCAGTTGATGAGCGCCTGGATCGGCTTTCCGCACAGCAGCACGGCGAGCGGCGGCAACAGGATGGCGAGTAGATACAACACGGCGAGGTCCTCCTATGTCGAATGAGGTACGCTCGCCATCCGTTCGTTACGCCAACCCGTCAAGCTCGTCGGCGAGCAGCCACGAGACCCGCTTCCCCAACGCGATCTCGCGGCGCGCCCACGATAGCACGCGATCGCGGTCGGATTCATTCAGAAGTCGGACGTTTAGGCGGACCGATGGGCTGAGCCCCTGGTTCACATTCGCCAGAAGTGCCGCGACATGCTCACCGCTGAGCCCGCCGCCCACATACACCACGTCACGCATTCAAGCCCCCCGCAGTCGCGCTGCCGCCCTGAGTATAGAACGAGTGTTCTATTTTGGGAAGCAAGAGTTCCCCTCGACGATCTGTCATGGGGACTCCTTACGCGCGGCCGAGGCGAGATTGTCGCCCGGCCACCTGGTCGCGGATGCCGTCGATTATCTGGCGGCGATCAGTCGGCGGGAGCACTGCTAGCTCACGAAGGAGTTGATCTACTTCGCCAGCGTCGTCAGGGCCGAAGTAGCGAATCAACTCTGGTCGCAGATTGTCCGGGTCATCCGGTGTCTGGCCGAATCCGAGACGATGAGCGAGTTCAGGCTCGGAGATTCCAAAGGCCTTAGCAAAGGTGGGCAACTGCTCCATCCGCAGTTGCCGCTTGCCCTGCTCGTAGGTGCGATAGCCAGATAGCGTCAGGCCCACAGATCGAGCCGTGTCCTCTTGGGTCATCCCAATGCGTCCGCGAAGCTCCTTGAAGAGCTTCGCGATGCGCTTGCCTTCCGATGTCGCCCGCTGTGCCAGGGGAGTCTCCAGTAGCGGCCCTGTCATGCAGATCGCCACAACCACCTCCTAATCCTACCCGCTAACGGTTCTCAAAGAACCGCCACACTTCATAGCATATGGCGGTTGACAGAGAACCGTCAATGAAAGTATCATCGACCTACACTGATAGTGACGCCTGGGAGGTGCCAATGTCGGGTCGGACGATGACTCCAGGTGGGCTGATCAAGATCACCGTGCAGGTGACCGAGGGCCAGCTTACCGAACTGGATGAGCGCACCGGGGACTTCGGATCGCGCTCCGATCTGGTGCGGCGATACGTGGACCTGGGGCTTGAGCGGGATCGTCGTGCCGATGCCTCCGCGATTGAGCCCGTCGAGGCGGCGATCTAGCCGTGGCGGTCTACATGACGCCGCGAGAGGTAGCCGAGCGGTGGAACTGCTCGCCCGAGCATGTGCAGCGGCTCTGTGCGCGCGGCGAGTTGGCCGCGATGAAGCTCGGCTCACGCGGCTGGCGCATTCGGCCAGCCGCCGTCGAGGAGTACGAGGCGCGGAATACCAGCGCGCCGAAGACGGCTCCCTCGACGCCACATCCTGCGCCAGCCCCCGCGCTGCTGGCCTCTATCGGACCGGCGCCTGAGAACCCGCGCTTCCCCGAGTTGTGGGGCATGGAGCCACGGACGAAGCGCGCGGCCTCGTCAGCCGCCGGGCGCGGACGTACCGCGAAGACAAAGAAAGCGGCTCTCAGCGGGAACTGAGAGCCGCCGTATCAGCAGCCCTGCTCGGCTGCGGAGGAACGCATCTGATGAATCCTACCATGACCGCCGCTCCCGTGGTTGAGCGGCCAACCGACGTGAGCAGCGTGCCGAGCGCTCAGATCGCGGAGTTCGTGGCGCTGCTCGCGGACGCGATCTGTCTGCCATCGCGGGCCGCGTTCGCGCCGTCGGCCTATCGCAAGCTCCGCCACGGTATCGAGAAGCGGCTCGTGCTGGACATCTGCGCAGCCGAGCGCCGGGCCGTGCGGACGGCAACCGATCACTTGAAGCTGGTCGCCGTGCAGGCGGAGCTGGCCGTGCACGCTCACGGCTGCGACTACTGCCCGACCTTCGAGCTTGACTGCGTCGTGTTGGCGACGCTGGAAATCGAGGAGCGGCGACTACTGGATCTCGTGACGGGAGGTCAGCGATGACGAACCTCGTCGCGTTGAACGATCAGCTCAACCGCCTCTGGGACCGTATCGAGGGCATGGAGCGCCGCCACGACGAGATGGTGGCCGACGCGGAGGCGACGCAGTCCCCTGCCAAGGATCGCGATGCTCGTCGCATGGAACTCCGGATCCAGGGGGCCAAGATCGACGCCGAGGAACTCAAGGAGCGGCACGACTCGGCGCTCGCCGCCTACCGGGCCGGTGTCTCGTGATGGGCGAGCAGCAGTTGCTGGCGTGGGCGATGGCTGAGCCTGAGCACGTCAAGGTCGCCCGCGAGGCGTGGACTGACGCTGCCAAGGTCGCCCATCACCACGAGTCCGAGTGCGAGTCAGGCTGCACGCTCCTGATGTCGCGCTGCCTGATTGGGATGGACGCTTCCGAGGCCGAGCGCGCTGCGTGGCGGGCGTTCGATGCCGCACGGCGTGGCGTGGAGGTTGGACTGTGAGCAACGAGCCGATGACACGAGAACAGATCCTCGAAGCCGTTCGCGCTGGCAAGTCCCTGCGCGGCGCCAACCTGCGCAGCGCCAACCTGAGCGGCGCCGACCTGAGCGGCGCCGACCTGCGCAGCGCCGACCTGCGCAGCGCCAACCTGAGCGGCGCCAACCTGAGCGGCGCCAACCTGCGCGGCGCCGACCTGAGCGGCGCCGACCTGAGCGGCGCCGACCTGGACACCGGCGAATCGTGGGAGGAGTACCTGGCCACGGTCGTGCCAGCGCTCTGCACGGCTGGCGGCGTCCCGCTCGCTGAAGTGGCGACGCATTTCGAGTGTCACTCCTGGTCAAACTGCCCGATGGCGGCGGCATTTCAGTGCGGTGGCATTGAGGGCGTGCCGGTCCTGTTCCGCCCGCGCGCCGAGCAGTTCATCAGGGTTTTCGACGCACACCTGATCGAGGTGCGGACCTCTGAGGACGGCACGATCACGTTCGCCTCACCAGTCAAGGTCGAGGTGCAGGCGGCGCTGAGCGGGGACGACCAGTGAAAACCATCTGGAAGTTCCCGATCCACGGCCCTCTGCAGTTCACCACGATCATGCCGGAAGGCGCTCAGATCCTTTCGGTACAGGTGCAGGGCGACGCTCCGCAGATGTGGGCGCTGGTCGATCCGTCGCGCCCAGCCGAGGAGCGGACGTTCATCTCATTCGCGACCGGACAGATGGTCCCCAATGGTCTGGATCTGATCCACCTCGGCACCGTGCAGTTCGACGGTGGTGACCTCGTCTTTCACGTCTTCGAGGTGAACCCGTGATCGCCGCCGAGAGCATCCGGGTTGTATCCACGGACCGGCGGGACTACCTGTTCAAATGGCTGAGCGACACCACCAATAACGTCGCGCTCTACCCCGATAGCGAGCGCGAGATTCGGCGGGCAACGATGGCCCACCTTGAAGAGATCACACGGCTGGCTGACTCGGCGGTCGCGGCTCAGGCCGAACTCGACGCGCTGACCGGCCGCATGAACCGCCACTCTCGCGACCACGACCTGTGCCGATTCGGTGGCGAGTGCAACTCGATCGACGACATGAAGCGGCACCGCGACCGACTGATGTGCGCAGCCAGCCGCGCCATGAACGATCTGCGGAGGGGACGACGATGATCGAGCCGCACGGCTCCTGCTCGCTCTCCGACTGCCCATCGTGGGACACGCCTGTGGAGCCGACGTTCGCGGTCAGCACGGGTCAGGACCGGGGGCGTCAGGCCGTCGAGGGCGACGCGATCAAGGACGTGGCCGACTGGCTGCGCTACGACCAGGCCGAGTTCTGGTGGGGCGCACCTGCCGGGGATCTCCAGCGGCTTGCCTGCTCGCTGATCTGGCTGCGCGCCAACTACGAGATGGGGCGGTGGCCGAGTTGAGCGAGAACTCCAATACGCGACGAGGACGATTGCCGCGCGGCTTCCTTCGCGATGACGTTCTGCCCCGCCCAATCCAGAAGGCGGATGGCACGACGTTCACCCTGCCGCAACTGCTGAAGCTTTACGCGCGCGAGCATGATCGCCGTTTCGGTGACGACTGCCCGTGCATCCTCTGCGCAGACTACCGCGCCCATCTCGCCAATCACCGGGCGAAACAGGCTGGTGCCGGCCGTTGAGCAGCACTGTCACACGCCTGCCTGCCCACGAGGCCGAGGCCATCGCCAAGCGGTTCATCCGGCGGATCGAGGACGCGTGCCTCCAGGTCGAGATCGCTGGCAGTCTGCGGCGGCTGCTACCCGACGTGGGCGACATCGAGATCGTCGCCGTGCCGCGCGTCGAGTCGGTGCCATCGCTCGACATGTTCGGCGAGGTTACGCAGGTCGGCGAGGTCGATTTCCTCGGCGTGCACTTGGCCGCGCTGCTCGATAGTGGCCTGATCCAGAAGCGCCCACGCTCGGACGGGAAAACCTTCTGGGGGCCGAAGGCGAAGTACTTGACCTTCGACGGCACTCCCATCGACCTGTTCACGCCGTCGGCCGAGCGCTGGGGATTGATCCTGGCGATCCGTACGGGGCCGTGGCAGTTCAGCAACGCACTGGTGACGCCCAGGAGCCAGAAGACGAGGGAAGGCCGGCGAGGGCTGCTGCCAGACCACTTGCGGGTGCAAGACGGCTGGCTCACCGAGCGTATGAGCGGCCGTCGCATCGAGACGCCCGAGGAGCGCGATGTCTTCGAGTTGCTCAAGCTGCGCTGGATCGAACCGGAGCACCGACTGTGAATGATTTCCGCTTCCGACTCAAAGCTGAGGATTCGCCCGTCGAAGACGGCGCACCAGAGATCACTACTCGCGAGTGGTCCAACGAGGACCGCCTGAGCGCCATGTCCGAGGCGCAACTACTGGAGATCGGCGGCAAGCTCGGCGCGATCCGCAAGGCGCTGCTGATGAGCTTCGAGATCCCGATGGACCCCAAGGTGCGGCGGTTGCTGAGGATGGCGCTCGGCCACGCTGAGGAGGCCTCGCAGCTCGCCCAGGCCGTCGTCGGCTCGACGCAGCGGAGGTCGCGCTGATGGCCGTGCAGCTGGCGCCGACACCGATGCACCTGGAGTTGTTGTTCCAGCCTGACGAGCTGACCGAAGAGCAGCGCGCCGTGATCGGCTGGCGGCGAAAGCGCGCCGACCAGAAGATGGAGCGCCGCCACTCCGACGACCTGCACGGCGCACGGATTCAGTACGCCATCGCCTGCTACGCCCTCTGTGGCCCCTCCCGGCGCGAGATCGCCAGCTTCCTCGGGGTCACGGAGAACACGCTCGCCTACTACCTGCGCGGCGAGTACTGGGGCATCTACGGCCAGCCTGTCCTGCGGGCGCTCAGACGACTCGGCGTCCCGTCAGGCAAGGGCCGACGGTCACATCGTGCAGACCGACTGCGAGACATCCAGGCCGCCAGCCAGCGCGTGATGGGCCGTGCGCTCGACGCCCTCGAAGGCCCGCCGCTCGGGATTGAGGCGGATGCGCGCGACGAACTGATCTCCGACCTGCGGCTGCTGTCGATCACCGAGGACGACCTGTCATGAGGGAGCGACGAGTAGTCCCGCCCGGCTTTGTCGATGGCTACTGCACGACCTGTCAGGCCGATGTGCTCTTCCCGATGACGACGATGGCCTGTCGGCAGTGCGGCCAGACGGTCGATCCGCTGAGCCTCCCGACCGTCCCGAAGAACTATGCGGCCATCGACGTGCCTCGGCCGATCCGGGAGCCTGAGCCTGCCGCGCGGTTGGTGCTGCCCGACTGGATCAAAGAGGTTCGCTCCTGGCACGCGGCCACGATGAAGCTGGCCGACCAACTCGCCGAAGAGGAGGCCACGGCGCTCAGCGAACTGCGCCGTGTGCGAGGCCTCCGGAAGCTCGTGGACGCGGTGCTGGACCGCATCGAACCGACCTGACGCCATCCGAGCGGCGCCGGCCTCCCGCCCGCCGCTCGCACCCAAGGAGACAACCAACGTGGCAACTGACCTCGCCCGAATCGAGACCGAGGAGCGCGGCCTGGCCGTCGCCGACCGCGAGCAGGCAGCCGGCGCTCTCGCCCACATCCTGGCGACCGGCGATCTGGCCAAGCTCACCAACGAGCAAAGAGTGGCGCATTACTTAAATCAGTGCCAGAGCCTCGGCCTCAACCCGATCAGCCGTCCGTTCGACTGGCTCATCCTCGACGGCAAGCTGGTGCTGTACCCCAACAAGTCGTGCGCCGAGCAGCTCCGCCGCCAGCACCAGATCAGCGTCAAGGTCACCCGCCGCGAAGTCGTCGGCGATATGTTCGTCGTCGAGGTCGAGGGGCGCACGCCGAACGGACGGACCGACGAGGCGACCAAGTACGTCCCGCTGAAGAATGGCCGAGGCGAGAAGCTGACCGGCTCCAACCTCGCCAACGCGTTCGCCAAGGCCGAGACGGGCGCCAAGCGGCGGCTGGTCATGTCGATGATCGGCCTGTCGTCGCCGCCCGACCCGGAAGAGACGCGGGGGGCGAGGATCGTCGTGGTGGACGGCACCGGGCGAGTATTGGAGAACCCGACGCCGGAGCAGAAGGCGCTCGCCGCCGACCCGATGATGGCGAAGGTGATCGGGGAGCCGCGCTACGAGGACGTTGACGTGGCCGCCGCGCCGCTCGCGGGCAACGCGAGCCAGGCGGCCCGCCCCGACGAGCTGGAGCGGCCCGCGCGTCCCGATGGCACCAAGCCCACCTTCAAGAATACCGATGAGGCCATCGCCGCGTGGCGGGCATCCTGGTTCGCCGCCGTCAAGGGGCTGTCGCTCGATTCAGACGAGGCGCGGGCCGGATTCGTTGCTCAGTGGACCGCCGACGAGTGGCCGAAGAACAAGCGGACGGACTCGCTCTCGACGATGTTCGCTCGCTGCACGGAGTCGGAGGCCGCCGACTTCCTGGCGCATGTTCGGGCGCTCATGGACGAAGAGCGGCGCGGGCTGCTCGACGAGTCAGAAGACGACGGCGTGCAGGAGGCGTTCTAGCTGTGGCCGCCTATCCACCGTGCGCGCGCCACGGCGGCCGCCACATGGACGTGAGGGGCCAGTGCGTCCACTGGGGGGCGCCGTACGCCATCCGTCCGGGCGTCTGCCTGACCTGCAACGCGCCGATCATGAACCGACTGGATCTCCAGACCGGCCGCACCGACGTGATCGAGGAAGGGAGCGAAGCCAGGCACGTCCATACGGCGCCGGCCACGGTCGATCCGCACGGCCTGGCCGACGGGATCGCCGAGGCGCTCGACCTGCTGATGCGGAAGCGGGGACGGCAAGCACCGCGTCGCGAGCCTGAGCCCGTCGCCTACGGGTCCACCATGAGCGGGCAGCGGCCTGCACAGCCGTTGCCTCGCGACGATTTCGAGGGCATCGTGGGTGTCCCTGTGGTGAGGCCAGATGGCGCTGGCTGACCCGCGACAGGGGCCGATGCCGCGACTGACGAAGGATGGCCTGGGCTGGATGTTCAGGCCATCCCAGGCGCCCGTCGTGTTCGGCTTCTCGCGGATCGTCGAGCGCAGCGCGGAGACGACGGCCGAGCTGCACGTCCAGTCGATCACCAACGGCACGTACGAGCACGTGCTGCGCCGCCGCGTCAACCTGCTGGGCTCGCGGACGCCGGCCGACCTCGCGAAGGATCTCGACCTCTCCACCGGGGCGGCGGGCTTTCCCTGGCGGCAGATCGTGGAATCAGCGTTCGCCTCGGTGCTGGAGGCGCACCGTGAAGGCGAGCGCGAGCAACTCTTGGGTGGCAAGCGGGTCGCCCCGCCAGCGCCGCGCCACGTCATCGAAGGGCTCTTGATTGCCAACGTGGCGAACACGTGGTTCGGGCCAGGCGGCACGGGAAAGTCGACGGTCGCGGCTGCTGCCTGCGTCGCGCACGTGCTTGGTGCGGACATGGCTGGACGCGCCGTCGAGAAGGGCGTGCCGCTCTACCTCGACTGGGAGGATGAAGAGGAAGCATTCGAGAGCATCCTGTGGGAAGTCTCCAGGGGCTACGGGCTCGATGAGAGCGCCCGTGTCTACTGGCGGCGGATGAAGGCTCCGCTGAAGGACGACATCGCCTTCCTGGCCGCGCTCATCGACCGGATCGGCGCCACGCTGGTCGTGATCGACTCAGCGACCAGGGCGATGGGATCGGCCGGGGAGCATGGCACGTACGAGTCCACCGCCATCGCCTTCGCGGAGGCGATCCGGGCGCTCGGCAAGGTAACCACGCTGATTGTGGATCACGTCGATGGAGCCGCAGTGAAGGAGGGCGGCGTTAGCAAGAAGGCATACGGCTCGATCCACAAGCTCAACTTTGTCCGCAACGCCTGGAGCCTGACGCCCGATGACGAGGCGACGGTGCAGACGGTCGGGTGGACGCACGCCAAGGTGAATCGAGGCAAGAAGCACCAGCCGTTCGGCATCCGCTACGAACGCGATGAAGTGATGGGCGGCCTGGTGCTGGCACCTTTGCAAGCGGTCGATGTGGCTGCCCTCAGGGGACAGATGAGCCTGAGCAAGAAGATCGCGGCGCTGCTGGCCGAGCGCGGGGTCATGAGCGTTCGGGATATCGCCGACGAGGTGATGGGTTCCACCGAAAAGGCGGCCACCGAAACGGTCCGCAAGACCATGCGGCGGGCCGATGGGACCACCTTTCGCACCTACTCGGATGGGACGTGGTCACTGAGGAACTACGTCTCGACGCCACCAAAACTACGCCGAGATGGCGCCCCAGACCTGCGGATCGTGGACGACGACACCGATGAATTGCCCTTCTGATGGCGATGACCAGACACGCCAGACACGCCAGACAACACCCTGTCTGGATGTCTGACCAGACAACCAGACAACCCCTTAACAAAGAATTTGTCTGGTTGTCTGGAAACACCCCCCCCTACACCCCCCCGGAGCGCAGTCTAGCGACCTGCGCATCTCCGGATAAGAGTCGCGTTCTTAGCGAGAGATTCCGACGTGCTGATCGGGACACGAAGAGACGATACGAAGGATTCCCAGGGGGTTGCGACCCCCTGGACCCCCGAGGGGAGCATCACGTGGTCAAGACCGCAACCGTGAGCGATTTCCAGGCTGCTATGGCAGCCGAGACTGAGGCCAGCGAGCTGACCGTAGCCGAGCAGCTCCAGGCGCTCAACGTCCAGAGCCAGTGCGACGCCGGCATGAGCATCAGTCAGATCAGAGGCATGGTCCTCAAGGCGGCAGACGATGACGCCCAGATTGCCCACCACGACGATATCAGCATCGAGGCCGAGCGCATCTGGGCGACGTTCGGCTACCAGCGGAGTCTCCAGGCTGATGACGTGACGGCGACCCTCACGGTCAACGGCCGGTCGGCTGAGCTTGGCAGCGCCGAGGCTGTCGAGATCATCGAAACCGCGATCATCGAGGCGCACGCCGAACTGCCGGGAATGCCGCCGCGCAAGTCGGTGCTGCGGGTGCCGGCCGCCAGCGAGTTCGGCGAGGACGACGACTACTTCGTCTCGTCGGCGCTGGCGAATCGCGCCAAGATTCTTACCGACCGTCACCCGGACCTGTTCGACCACCTCGACAGGCTCTCGGTCACCTACCTCTGGCGCAAGGAGGGCGGCAAGAGCAAAGGCCTGGCGGTCTTCGGTAAGTGCACCAAGCCGTCCGGGTTGCTGAAGCTGTTCAGCGAGAGCAATTTCGTGATCTGGCTCGCGGCCGACCACTGCCGAGACAGCTACTACGGCGACGCCGAGATCGAGCAGACGCTGTTCCACGAGATGCTGCACACGGGCGTCAGCGAGCCAGACGAGAACACCGGGCGCGGCGGCGGGCCACAGATGCAGCCGCACCAGCTCGAAATCTTCCACGCCGAGATCGAGACCTACGGCCTCGACGCCGTCATCCTGCGTGAGGCGGCGCCGCTGTTCCGTCAGGCGGTCTATGACAGCCCTGAGACGGCCAAGAGCGCTAAGAATCTAGAGGTCGGTTACCACGACGAGGACGACGACCCAGAGACCGGGACCGGCGCGGGCGTGATCATCCACCCGGACGGGACGGCCTACACGGACGACGAGATCGAGGCGATGGAGCGGCACGACCTCGAGGACGACGACATGCCGCTGATCGACGCTGATCTAGCCGAAGCGGCTGGCGACAACGATCCGACTTACGACGGGCTGCCCGACGACGCGGACCACGATCTGTGATGGTGGCTGAGGATCGTCTGTACACGATCGAGGACGGCGGTTCGGCGCGAGCGATCTCGCGCCTGCTGACCGTCCTGTTCCCGGACGCAACGACCGTGCTGGATACGACCTATGGGAGCGGGTCGTTCTGGCGCGGCTCGACGGCAGACGTTGCCGTGACCGGAATGGACCTCAACCCGGAGCGCGCCCGCCACGTCTGCGCCGACTTCACGGCGCTCCCATTCGCAGACAACAGCTTCGATGTCGTCGTCTTCGATCCGCCCTACCACACCGATGTCGGCCATGCGAAGGCGTCGGCCACTCACGCTCGGTACGGATCGTTCGCCACCATCGACGATCTGCGGCCAGCTGTGGAGCGGGGAACCGCCGAGGCGTGGCGGGTGGCTCGCCTCGGCGCCATCGTGAAGGTGCAGGACTACATCCACGCCAGCCGGGCGGTCTGGATGAGCCTCTGGGTGCACGGGGCCATTCCCGTCGAGCCATACGACGTGATCCACGTCCGGCGCACCAGCGGCAAGATCAGGTCGCCCCGGTGGACGCGCCAGCTCAGCGTGTGGCGAAACCACGCGACGTACTGGATCTATCGCAAAGACGGTCCGATCCACCGCCCTCGGAAGCCAGGGATTCGGGCGCTCGACGCCATCGGCGCCCCGCGACACGACGCCCAGGCCGAGCTGCAGGAGGTGGCTGGCTGATGGCGATCCTGATGGAAATCCAGCCGTCCGAGCTTCACGACCCGTACCGTTACTCGCCCAATCGCTGCGTGAATTGCGGCGGACTCCGACGATCTACCAAGGCCGACGCTGAACCCTACTGCGACCCGTGTGTCAGCCGTGTGGCTCGACGGGCGGCGAGAGGGCGACTCGTGCAACTGGGGCTGATCTGATGAGGATCGGGAGCAAGTCAACGACCGTGCTTCGTCAGCCAGAGAAGGACTTTCAGGCGACCGTGCTCCAGCTCGCCGCGCTCATGGGCTGGCGCCACTGGCACGACGCAGCGACCAACGCGCCGCGTCGCTGCTGGAGCTGTGGTCGGGGTACGCAGATGCCACGCAACCCGTCAGGTTTGCCCGATCTGATCCTGATACGCGCCGACCGTCTGATCTGGGCCGAACTGAAAGCTCAGGATGGCGTGACCAGTCCCGAGCAACGCGACTGGATCGCGGCCCTGCGTGCGGCTGGGCAGCAGGTCTACGTGTGGCGGCCGGCCGACTGGCCGGAGATTGAGAAGGTGCTGGCACGATGACGGGCTACGCGAAGTGCCCGCACGCACCTGACGAGCAGCGCGGCGGCGTTTGGGAGGGCATCCCCGGTGTGTGGCGCGATTCCGATGGCGTCCACCACGAGACGACCTACGGCGCTCTGCTGTGCCCGCTCTGCGCAGCGCTCTTCGAGCAGACGGGAGGTCGGCCCCGGTGAAGACCCGGACGGGAGCCGGCGGCGTGGTCTTCAAGCGCTGCCCGGTCTGCCACCGCGAGGTCCTCTCCGCGTTCAGGGGCGAGGTCACCGCCGTCGGCAAGGGCGAGATCGCCAGCGTGAGCAAGGAGGGCCACGTCATCGGCCGCTGCGAGTGCGGCAAGCGTGTGGTCTGGGAGCGGGAGATCGCCCGCCCTCGGTAGCGCAGTGCTACACTGGTCACAACGACATACGGGCGAGCGATCGCCCTGCTAGGTGGGATTCAAGCCCGCTACGCCGGTGGTAAGCCGGGGTCAGCGGGCTTTTTGCATTCAGATCAGGTTGACAGCAATGCCATGGGAGCCGGGCCAGAGTGGGAATCCAGGCGGTCGACGGAAGACCAAGCCGATCACCGATTCGCTCAGGGCTGAGCTTGAGCAGCCGGTGCGCGGCAAGAGCGGGAAGACCAAGCGCCAGGCGATGGTCGACCGTCTGCTGCTCATCGCGCTCACTGGCAAGCGGACCGAGGCACTCGCGGCCATGAAGCTGATCCTCGCCTACACCGACGGCCTACCTGTCCAGCAGGTCGAGGTCGACGTGTACGACGTGGCCCGCGAACTGGCCCAGGCGCGCGGCCTCGACCCTGAGCGGGTCGTCAACCTGTTCGAGACGATCAAGCGAAAGCGGGCCGCCTCGTGACCATGCTGCTGGCGCCGGAGGACCTCGTCACGCTCTCGGAAGCCCTCGACCTGGCCGAGGAAGAGAAGCGCGTCGAGGCGCCAGTCAGCAAGCCCGAGCCCTTGCCGCAGGACGTGGCCGAGTTGGCGGAAGCGGCGTACCGCCTGACGGGCATCCGCCTCTCCGACCGTGCGATCTGTCCCGGCCACACGGCGCCCCTCAAGGCATTCGCCGATGCGTACTTCGCGCGATACCCCGTCACCGTCTGGAAGGCCAGCCGAGGCCTGGGCGGCAAGACCACGCTGATGGCGCTCCTGGGCCACCTGGAGACGGTGCTGCTCGGCGCCGAGGTCACCATCCTCGGTGGCTCGGGCCAGCAGTCCCAGCGAGTCCACGAGGCGCAGGACAAGTTCTGGGCGCACCCGAACGCACCGCTCGGCAAGCTGGCATCCGACCCGACCAAGTACGAGACCCGCCTGACCAACGGCGGCCGCACGGTGGCACTGCTCGCCTCGACGCGATCCGCTCGCGGACCTCACCCCCAGCGGCTCAGGCTCGACGAGTGCGACGAGATCGCGCTGCCGATCTTCGATGCAGCGCTGGGCCAGACCATGATGGCCAGGGGCATCCACGCCCAGACCGTCATGTCGTCCACCCACCAGTACGCCGACGGCACCATGACCGAGATCCTCAAGCGGGCCAGCGAGCGCGGCTGGCCGGTCTACGAGTGGTGCTACCGCGAGAACCTGACCACCAACGGCGGGTGGCTCGACCCGTCGGAGGTCGACCGCAAGCGCCACGAGGTCACGAAGGTCATGTGGGACGCGGAGTACGAGCTGGGCGAGCCGAGCCCCGAGTCACGTGCCATCCAGCCCGAGATGGTCGATGCCATGTTCAAGGCCGAGCTGGGCCAATTCGGCGGCCGGCCGGGCGAGGCCATCGAGATCGAGCCGCCAGTAGCGGGAGCGACCTATGCCACCGGAGCCGACTGGGCCAAGGATCGAGACTGGACCGTCGTCACCACGTTTCGCACAGACCTCAGCCCGATGCGGATGGTCAGCTACCGCCGAGATGGCCGCCGACCCTGGCCGCAGATGGTGGAGATACTCGACGACCGGAACAAGCGATACCCCGGCCTGGCCGCCCACGACGCGACTGGACTCGGAGATGTCGTTGACGACCTGCTGACGACCGATGCCGAGGGCGTCAAACTCGTCGGCCGTGCCCGCGCCGATCTGCTCTCTGACTACGTCAAGGCAATCGAGAACGGCGAGCTAGAGGCGCCGAGGATCGACCACACCTACGGCGAACACAAGTACGCCACCATCGGCGACCTCTACGGGTCGGGCCACCTGCCCGACTCGATCTGTGCCGGCGCCCTGGCGCTGTGGGCCTACCGCCACCCGCCCCGGAAGCGGGCGGCGTACGTGTACTGAGAGGGGGTGAGATGGCGAACATCTGGGATTGGATCGGACCGACCAGCCTGACGAAGCGGCGCGGCTGGGACCATCTGCCGGCCGCCGTGGCCGAACGCAAGGCGTCATGGACCATCGACGATCACCGCGCCATCATCGTCAGCCCGCTGGTGCACGGGCCGGGCGCGACCGACATGCTCAACGGCGCGCGGGTCGCTGACACGAACTCAGCGGTGTTCGCCTGCCTCCAGGTGATCGCCACGGCCGTTGCAGAGCCGCCGATCAGGGTCTACCGCCTCAAGGCTGGCGACCGCTCAGAACTCGACGACACGCCACTCGGGGCGCTCCTGGACCGGCCCAACCCGCACATGACCATCAGCAACCTGCTGGCCTACCTGTCGAACTGCCTGCACGTCGACGGCAACGCCTACTGGCGCAAGCTCCGAGCGGGCAATCCCGAGACGGGCAACGTCGTCGAACTCTGGCCGATCAGCCCGACCAGGATCGTCCCGCGCACCACGCCCGACAGTGGCGACTTCATCACCTCGTACCGCTACTACGTGCGCCCTGGCCGCTATGAGGACATCGACCCGTCGAACATCGTGCACTTCCGGATGGGACTCGACGACCGCGACCATCGCCTCGGCTGTGCGCCGCTGAAGCGTCTGGCACGCGAAGTCAGCAGCGACCAGCAAGCCACGCGTTACGCTGACCGCCTGCTCGCCAACCTCGCCATCAACGGTCTGAGCCTGGAGTTCGACAAAGACGCGCCGGCGATGACGAAGGCTGAGGCCGACGAGGCGAAGGCGCGGATTCAGGCAACCTACGGCGGCGACAACGTCGGTGCGCCAAGCGTGCTTTCTCCCGGCGCGAAGCTCGTCTCTCATGGCTTCAGCCCCGAACAGATGGACTTGAAAGTCTTGCATAGGGTGCCAGAGGAACGGATCGCCGCCGTGCTGGGCGTGCCTGCCATCGTGGCCGGGCTGGGCGCGGGCCTGGACAGGAGCACCTACAGCAACTTCAGTGAGGCGCGCGAGTCGTTCACCGAGATGAAGCTGGTCCCGTTCTGGCGCGCCATCGGCGACGTGCTGACCATGAGCCTCGTGCCGGACTTCATGTCCGAGCGCGGCGTCTCGGTGGCGTTCATGATCGACGACGTGCGGGCGTTGCAGGACGACCAGAACGCCAAGGCCATCCGCCTGAAGACCTACGTTGAGTCGGGCATCCTCGACACCGACGAGGCGCGGGCCGAACTCGGCCGCGAGCCCCGACCAAAGCAGCCGGCGCCGGCGCTCCCCGCACCTAAGCGTCTGACGCTTCTGCGCAAGAGCCTGGACGACCTGCCGGGCCAGTACGAGGGGCTCCGCGACGACGGCCTGCCTGACTGGGAGAGCGAGCTTCGGTCGTTCCTGAGCGGCCAACTGCGGAGGGCGAATGCTGCACTACGCGCGGGCGCGGACACCGCCGACGGACTGATCGTCGAGGGTGAGGCTGCGCTGCTGGGGGAAACCCTGGCGCCGTTGCAGGCGCGACTGCTGGATGATGTGCAGCGCCTGGTCATCGCCGAACTGGGCGTGCAGTTCGACCTCGACGATCCGCTCACGCGCTCGTACCTGCAGGCGGCCGGCAGCAACATCGTCGGCATTACCGACACGACGCGCTCGGCCGTTCAGGCGGCGTTGATCGAGGGCCAGGCGGCCGGTGAGGGCGTCGACCAGCTTGCCACCCGTCTCCGCGAGTTGTCCGCGTTCAGCCCGAAGCGGGCCAGAACCATCGCACGAACGGAGCTGGGCCACGCCAGCAATACAGCAGCCATCGCGAACTATCAGGCGTCGGGCGTGGTGGTGGGGGTGAGGGTGTTCGACGGCGACTATGACGCCGAATGCGCCGCGATGAACGGCCGGGTGTTCACCCTCGGCCAGCAACCCGCAACGCTGCAGCACCCGAACTGCCGTCGGGCGTTCGCGCCGATTGTGGACGCCAGCGAACTGACGCGATCAGCGTAGGAGATGACCGCTCATGGCACTCGCGCCTAGTATCTCAACCGCCGCCCGTACCGCCGCCGCAGACGCTGTGGTCGATCTGATCGACGCCGGCTCGCCGCCGGGCCTGCTTAAGATCTATGCCGGCTCGGTGCCGGCCGATGTCAACGCCGTGCTTGGCGGGGCTACGCTGCTGGGTACTCTGACCCTGGATAACCCGGCCTTCGGGGCGGCCAGCAGCGGTGTGGCCACGGCTGGGCCGATCACCAGCGACACCAGCGCCGATGCGACCGGCACCGCGAGCTTCTTCCGCATCACGAACGCGGCTGGCACGGCCATCATCCAGGGCACGGTCGGCACCAGCGGGTGTGACCTGAACCTCTCCAGCACGTCGATCACGGCGGGCGGGACGATCTCGGTGTCTAGCCTGACCTACACGCAGGCTGGGAGCTAGCCGTGAGTGACAACGTCACGCTACCCGGCGTCGGGGATGTCGTCGCGGCGGATGATGCCGGCGCTGGCGGGAAGGTCCAGATTATCAAACTAGCCATCTCGGCAGATGGCAGCGCGACCGTCATACCGGCTGACGCAGCGAACGGCCTGGATGTCGATGTCACCCGCCTGCCGGCACTGCCGGCGGGCACGTTTCACATCGGCCAGGTGGGCAGCGACGGCCTATGGCAGTCGAATGCGTTGACGATGTCAGTCGCGGGCGTCTACAGCACCGGCGACTACATAGGGCCAAGCACGACATCTGCATCACTGGCTGGTGCGACGCGAGTATCGGGCGGGCGAGCCATCCTGCAATCCCTTCTCATCACGGACAAACTCGCCAACGACCCGGTCCCGATGGAACTGTGGCTCTTTGGTCAGGCGGTCACTGTCCCGACCGATAACGCAGCCTGGGATATCTCAGACGTCAACGTGCAGGCGTGCGTCGGGGTCATCCCGATCACAACTGACCGATGGTTCAAGAGCGCCAGCAACAAGGTCTATTGCGACCCGAACATCGGCCTTCAATTCGTCTGCGCAGCGACCACGCTTGGGTATGCGCTGGTGGCGCGCGGGACGACGCCGTCCTACGCTAGTCAGGATATCGCCATCGCATTCGGCATCCTACAGGACTGACCGTGCCTGCACGAATCGGGACAGGGCGGGCAGTCGCCAGTGGTCGAATCCTGAACCGCGCCAGGTTTCGGCAGCGGCTATCGGTCATCCTGGGTGACAATCGCCTGATTTGGATGCCGAAGGCTGGCGACACGACGGCCACCAAGAGCGAGGAAACATCGGCCGGGCGTGACGTTACCTATGATGGCAGCGTCGCGTCTCGCCTCTCGCAACTGGGGCGCGGGATTGCGCAGTCGTTCAGCGGGTCGGGCCAGTACGCATATACGCCTGATGCTGCCGATCTGTCGTTCGGGAATGGGTCGGCCGACCAGCCGCTTAGCATCGTCGCGCTGGTCAACGCCACGGCGAACGGCGCCGGCAAAGATATCGTCACGAAGTGGACGACTGGCGCTATCGAGTACCGGCTAACTATCCGCCCCTTCGAGGACTTGATCTTTGTGATTGCGGACCAGTCGGCCGCGCCGCTGGTCTACCGCCTATCCAGTGCGGGGATTGCAACTGGCGGCTGGCACGTCTTCGGGGTCAGCTATGACGGTGGCGGCGGCGCGACGGCGGCGAACGGGATCACGCTGTACCAGGACGGCGCGGTCATCGCATCCGCCGCGACCAACGACGCCGCGTACGTGGCGATGGAGAATGGGACGGCCGAGGTCGGAATCGGGACACGGGAAGCCCACACGTCCACATTCTTCGCGGGGTCTAAAGCCTTGATTGCGCTCGGCCAGAAGAACCTGTCGGCGGCCGACCATGTAGCGGCCACAGCCCTGTGTCGCCGCTACTTCGGGGTACCGCTGTGAGCTTGCTGCTACTGCTGCACACCCAGGTACACACTGGCACGGGCAGTGTCGGCATCGGCGCGCCCAGCCTGTCAGGAAGCGGCGCGTTCGCCGTCACTGGCGCGGGGGCAGTCACCGCTCCTCACCCAACCCTCGACGGATCGGGTGGGTTTGCGGTCACCGGATCGGGCGCGGTTGCCATCGGTGCTCCCGCGCTCGATGGCGACGGCGAGTTCGCGACCACGGGCGATGCAGCGGTCACCATTGGCGTCCCCGCACTCAGTGGAGCGGGTGCGTTTGCAGTCACGGGCACTGGCGAGGTCGGCATCGGCCCGCCGACTGTCGCAGGGGATGGTGCGTTCGCCATCACCGGCAGCGGGGCCGTTCAGATCGGCCCGTCCGTCCTGGCTGGAAGTGGCGAGTTCATCTTTGTCATCACCGGCACGAGCGTCATCACGATCTCGGCGCCCGGGCTCGCGGGTACGGGCGCGTTCGATTCCGCGCCGATCTTCGGCGAGGGCGAGATCATCATCGGGCCGCCATCGATCAGCGGCCGAACCTCGACGGCGGCCAGGGCCAGCGCCTCGGACAGCGCTTACGGGGGGGCTCTGGCCTCGGACGCGCCGTACACCAACGGTGTAGCGTCGGACAGCGCCTACAGCGGCGCCACGGCCAGCGATGCGCTCTACGCGGGCGCGGCCGCCTCTGACGCAGCGAGCGCCACGGCGGCATCCTCGGACCTGGAGGGATAGATGGCAGCGTACCAGCGGGGCCAGACGGTCAAGCTCACCAACCTGTTCACCGACACGGCTGGCGCTGCTGCCAACCCGACCACGGTGATCTGCAAGGTCGAGAAGCCGGACGGCACCGAAGCCACCTACACGGCGATCTCGACGCCCGCGATTCTCAATCCCGTCACGGGGACATTCACGCTGCTCATTCCGACCGACCAGAGCGGCATGTGGACGTACCGTTGGGAGGGAACGACGGGCGACACGAAGGCCGTGGATGAAGAGCAGTTCCATGTGGCCGGGAGCGCGTTCGCATGAGCCGGCCGCTCTTCACCGTCGTCATCCCGACCATCGGCCGCGACAGCCTGCCGAAGACGCTCGCTTCGATCCCGGCCGCAATCGAGAATGATCTGGTCGAGGTCATCGTTGTGGCTGACGCGCACGGGAACAACGCGTACAACCTGCACAAGATCGAGGCGGACGCACGGCGATTCGGTGCACGCTATCTCGAAGTGGATGCAGGCTACCATGACGTTGGGAGCCCGCAACTCCAGGCTGGGTACGCCGCTGCCGAAGGGCAGTGGATTCTGAACTGCGGCGACGACGACATCTACGAGCCGCTCTTCCCCGAACTCTGGATCTACCGCGACCGTCAATCAGGGTACCGCTGGCTCATGTGCCCGGCGCCCGTTGATCCACCTGGGAGAGTCGAATGAAGAACCCGCTACGGATCAAGATTACAGGTGACGCAAGCGACCCGAAGTCCCTCAACGTCTTCGACGTCACCACCGGCCTGAAGATCACCAACGTGCTTGCGATTGACTTCCATCTTGAGAGAGTGCCGTCAGACTGCCGGGTCACCCTGACGGTGTACGGGGCTGAGGTGGAGCTTGAGGCTAGTGCCAATGTCGAGGCATACAAGCCGTGAGCCGCAAGCTGGTCAGCGTCGTCACGGGCACCTACAACCGCCACGAGTTGCTGATGGGCGCCATCGAGAACATCCGCCAGCAGACCTACCGCCCGCTGGAGCATGTCATCGTGGCCGACGGGCCGGACAGCACGCTCCGTCAGTACATCGAATCGGCGCGCCTCGATCAGGTTCCGGGGTTGGGCAAGCTCGCTCCTGGGGAAGTGGCCGTGCCGATCCGATTCGCTGAACTCGGCTACCACTCGTCATCGCTGTTCAGGGACAGCATGAGCGCCGCGCCATTCATGACGGCGCAGCTCCTGGCGCGTGGCGACTATCAGATCACCTTCTCGGACGATGAACGGTTCCTCGACCCTGACGCCATCATGAAGATGGTGGATCAGCTCGAAATGTACGACGCTGACTTTGCCTACTCGAAGGCTGAGATCACCTTCGTCTGGAATGACCAGAAGAACGTCATCGGCTGCAACCCTCCGCGCTGTGGGCAGATCACGCAGTTCCTTTACAGGAGGGATGCTCTCGATAAGGGGATGCTCTTTCGCACCCACGTCGGCTCAGGAACAGACTGGGACAGCGTGGCGCGGACCATGGCGAGCGGGGCGCGGTGGGTCTACGTCCCCGAAGTCCTCGTGACCAACCGCGCCGACAAGTGAGGTCAGGCCACGTGCTTCCACGTCTCTCGACGGATCGCCCGGTGCATCACGGACAGGGTCACGCCTGCGCGGTCGGCAAGCTGCTTCATGGTGACGTCGCCCGCCGCGTAGCGCGCCCTGGCCTCGATCACGACGGCCTCGGTGAGTTTGGCGAGGGGGCGATGCTCCCCCTTCGAGATCGTCTCAGGGTGCGTGTGGCTTCCGTGGCGCTCGCCCCTGGCGACCCGCTCAGGCTTGGCATCCATCCAGTTCCCGGCCGGGTGGCGACCTTTGCTGACCATGTCGGCCATGTTCGCGGCATGAGTGCCCGCGAAGAGATGGTCCGGCCGAACGCAGCACAGGCGTCCGCCGTCGCACTTGTGGAGCACCCACGGCGTTTCAGTCGGAGGCGCCCCGTAGGTCAGGATATAGGCGACGGTAGCTGCGTACTCAGTGTGTCCCTCGTAGTGGAACTGGCCCCGACCGTCGGGCATCCTGGCGCCAGTCCAGAGCCAGCACGGGCCGAGATCGGCGCGATGCTCCGGGATGGGACCATTGCGGTCAACCTTCTCCCAGAACCGATCAGCGGCAGGACGCCTCGTATACTGGTTGGGCATCGAAGTTCACTCCTTCGGTGTCGCGCCCCCGGCCTGTTGACGCAGGATGCGGGGGTTTCCGCATGGAGATTTTACCATGCCCAATGACCGACTGACCGGCCCGTCCGTCCTGGCGCTCGTCTCCGATCAGTCGGGGCCGAACCTCTGGCGCGTGCTACAGCCGATCACGGCACTGGAGAAGCGCGGCTACCCGTGCGGCTGGGACTTCAAGGACAACGCGCTCATCGGTGAACTCGCGCCTCACTTCGACGGCGTGCTGCTGCCTCGCTTCTCGTGGCCGCCCCAGCATCGTCGCATGGCGGAGCAGTGGTTCGCTGCGCTGCGCCGGGCCGGCAAGTTCGTAGTCTACGATGCCGACGACGACATCTTCACGGCCGCCGAGACGCATCGCCGGATCGAACTCAACTGGGCCGAGGGCAAGAGCTTCGAGCAGCTTGAGGCCGAGCGGCACGAGCGGATCTGGGCGATGCAGCAGTCGGACGGCGTGACGGTCAGCACGCAACGGCTGGCCACCATCGTCAGGAGCTACACCAGCAAGCCGGTGATCGTCGTGCCGAACGCCATCGACCTGCGCTGGTTCCGAGGCGTCGTGCGGGCGACGAAGCGCCAGGTGCCCGGGCTGACGATCGGCTGGGCCGGCGGGCGCCGCCATGATCGCGACCTACTCGATATGTTCGAGGCGTGGTACAGGATCTCGAAGCGATACGCTGAGGTGACGTTCGTGGTGCAGGGCTGGTGCCCGGACATCGTTCGCGAGATGCTCCCGCCTGAGCGCCTGGTCGTGCTGCCGTGGATGAAGCTGGAGACGTACCCGGCCGGGCTGGCGCAGATCGACATCGGATGCTGCGCGGTTTCCTCAACTCCATTCAACAGAGCAAAGAGCCCGATAAAAGCCTACGAGTATGCGGCGGCAGGGGCAGCGGTGATTGCATCTCCCACACTGTATGCTGGCGTGATCGAGCACGGTAAGTCCGGATGGATCGTAGAGTCGGCAGCCGAGTGGGAGGATGCGCTGGCCCAGCTTGTCGAGTCCAACAGCCTGCGACAGATGATGGTGCGACGGCTGGGCCGGATCATCGAGAAGCGGCTGAGCCTTGACGTCAACGTCTGGCGATGGCCGGCAGCCTGGGCCGAGATCGCGGAGAGCGCGAGCAGAAAGCTGGTGCTGGTCTGATGGAGTTCAGGAGCAAGACCCACGAGATGTATGCCTTCTGGCATGCGTGGCCACTGGGGCATGATCGCCACGATCCGGAAATACGGGCTGCCGATTTCCCCGACCTGGAAGCTCGGTTAGTGCGAACGTTGTTCAGGAGTGGATTTACTTGCCGCCGGCAGGTGCAAACGTGTCCTGACTGGCTGCTGCTCACGGTCACAAATCTCGGTGCTAAGGGTGTTGTCGCGATTCGTGCAACGCTTCCATTCGATGTCTCGCCGGGGTTCAAATGCCCTGGCAGATCTATTGAGGTGAAGAAGTCTCGCCAGCGGTTGGCCGCTCAAAAGAGCCAGGCAAGCTAACCGTGGCCTCGTCGTGGCGTGAGCCGGGCCAGCCTCAGGATGAGCGGCGGGTGACCGACCGTCCGCCGAAGTGCTGGCGTTGCGACCGCACGCTCGGCGAGTACGCTACCCGCCCGTGGTCGATCAAGTGCCCCCGCTGCAAGGCCGAGAATCGATCCAAGCCATAGACGAACGCTATTGCCAGTCGGCGGCGCATCGGACATACTGATGGTACCAACGAAATAGCCCTCAGCGGCCCCCACTGCATCGCGGCCCTCAATGCAGGAAGGGGGCCGTTTTGCATGCTCCAGTACAAGAGCATCCCGTTCGAGGTCAAAGAGGTCGTCGCAGTCGCGGATGGCGGCTGGGAGATCTCGGGCTACGCCAGCACCTTTGGGGGCGAGCCCGACTCCTACGGCGACGTGATCGCAGCCGGCGCCTTCGCGAAGAGTATCGCTGCCCGACCGACGAAGTTCCTCTACGAGCACTTCGAGCCCATCGGCAAGCAACTCGACATCCGCGAGGATGAGAAGGGGCTGTTCGGCCGCTGGACCATCGTAGACACGGCGCGCGGCGTCGATGCCTACAAGCTCGCCAAGGCTGGCGTCCTTGACTCGCTCTCCATCGGGTACATGACCGTCGAGGCCGAGTTCCGGGCAGACGGCATCCGGGTGCTGCGCGAGGTTGATCTCTTCGAGGTCAGCGCCGTCGCCATCCCGGCCAACCGAAACGCCGTCATCACCGACGTCAAGTCGGCGCCATTCTTGGACCACTCTTCGAGCGTGCGGATCGCCGTCGAGGAGCTGGTCGAGCGCATGAAGGCCGGATCGGCTTTGCGCTTGAAGGATGGCCGACCACTCTCGCCAGCGCGCCGCGACCAGATGGCAGCCGTGAGCGGGTCGCTCCGGACCGCTGCCAATGAGGTCGATGCGCTGCTCGTGCCGCCCGAGCGACTGATGGCTCCCATTCAGCCGCCAACGTCACGCTGGCCGAGCCTTGCTCGTGCTGGCCTTCTGGAGCGACCCGCATGACCGCCCTGACCCCCGAGTCCGTCGTTCAGTTTGACCTGACTCAGTGTCACGCCGAGGCCGCTGCCCGCTGGAAAAAGGCTGCGGAGATCGACGCGCGTTACCCCAAGGGGTTGACCATCGACGACAACGCCGAGGACTTCAACGAGTGCAAGCGCCTGCGTGGCGAGCTTGACCTGATTGAGACTCGCTCGGCCAAGCTTGAAGAAGCAGGCCAGTGGACCCAGCGTGTCAAGGCGAACGCCGAGAAGTACGGCCGTCCAATTCAGCGGCACACACAGCCGGAGGGCGACGCTGGGGACGGTCCGATGTCGGACACGATTGAGATGTTCGGCCATCAGTTCGTCAAGAGTGACGATTACAAGCGGATCGTCGACAGCGGCATCCTCCATAACCCTTCGAGCCGGGTGGAGTTGAATATCCAGCTCAAGGGGTCACTACTGGCGTTCCTCGCCCGCAAGGCGTTGGTCTACTCGGGGACCGGTGTCGGCGGAAACTCGCTGATTCAAAACGACCGGGTGCCGGGGCTCGACTTTTTGACGCGGCAACTCACCTTCCTCGATCTGATTCCGACGGCCCGCACGACGTCGAACATGATCGAGTACTACGAGATGACGTCGTCAACTAACAACGCGGCGGCCGTTGCCGAAGCGAGCGTCACGACGGGCGCGACCGGCCTCAAGCCGGAAGGTGCGATTGGCTGGGCGCTGCGAACGTCTCCTGTCGCAACAATCGCGGAGTGGATCCCGGTCACAAACCAGATGCTTGCAGACGCCCCGGGCGTTGAGGGGATGATCCGCGAGCAACTTCTGTCTCATCTCGATCTCAAGCTTGAGACCGATCTCATCACGGGTAACGGCACTCCGCCGAATCTGACGGGGGTGCTGAACACTGCCAACATCCAGACACTGGGGCTGGCAGCAGGAGCGACCTACGGCGGCCAGGCCAGCGTGGTCGACGCTGCGTACGCCGCAATGATCCAGGTCATGGTGACCGGGCTGGCCGCGCCCAGCGCGTACGTCTTCAATCCCGTTGACTTTGCCGCCGTGCGGCTGGCGCGGGAGAACGCCGCATCCGGCACGCTCGGCGCCTACATGTATGGCCCCCCGTCTGTCTCTGGCCCGGCGACGCTATGGGGACTGCCTGTCGTGCAGTCGATTGGCCTGACCGAGAACACGATGCTCGTCGCGGATTGGCAGCGAGCAACCATGCTCTTCGACCGGGAGCAAGCGGCCATTCGGGTTGGGACGATCAACGATCAGTTCACTCGGAATATGCAGACGATCCTGGCCGAGCTTCGAGCAGCGTTCGTCGTGTTCCGACCAACGGCAATCGCTCGTGTGACGGGCGTCTAGTCCTGATGGCGTGGCGGGTGGGCAGTGGCGGGCTCCGGGTCATCAACCCTGATGGCTCGGAGTACCGGCTGCCTCCCGGCATCGTCCTCGACGAGGTGCCGATCAGCTACGAGGGCACGCTCACGGTCGTTGTGTGGGGCGAGCGCCCAGGCTACTCCGACAAGATGCTCCGCCCGGCCGAGGACAAGCAAGCGATGGGGCTGGACTAATGCCGCTGCCGCCGTACCCGTCTGACCTGAAGCCGACCAGGATGGTGCTGATGAGTCAGGGCATGGTGCGCCCCGGCACAGTCATGCCGCCCCATTGGGTGCGTCGGGTCTACCAGCCGACGCCTCGCCCGACACCGTCCCGCCGGCCGAACATGCGACTGTCGAATCCGGGGCCGCGCTGATGGCAGCCTACACCGACGCCGCCAGGATCGCCGCCTACCTCGGGCTCACGCTGACTGGCGCCCAGCAGACGCAGGCTGGCGTGATGGCGGATGCAGCGACCGCCTGGATCGAGCGGTACACCGGCAAGTCCTGGCAGGTCGCCTCGCCCGTGACCGACGAGCGGTACGAGATCCAGGGAGACCGCGTCTACCTCGCCAGGCGGCCGGTCCTGGCCGTCTCGGCCGTCAAGACGCGGACCTACTACCCCGACCTGGGCGTGACCACACTCTCGGAAGGCCAGTACGAACTGCTGGACGCTGAGAACGGGCTGCTGATGATCCAGGGCTGGTCGGTGTCGGGGATGCTGGCGCTCGTCACCTACACGCACGCCATGACCACAGCGCCGGCCGACGTTCGGCTGGCGGCCACCATGATCGCTTCGGCCTGGCTGTCGCCAGCGCTGGCGCCGAGTACCAACGGCCTGTCGTCGGTGAGCGTCGGCCAGAACGACGTGAGCGTGAAGTTCAGCGAGCGGCGCGGCGACGTGCCGGCCGAGGCGCTCTCGATCCTGAAGCCGTACCGATCCATCGTCATCGCCTGACCGGGAGCAACCCCATGCCTGAAGTCATCATCCGCCACCCGAAGACCGGCCGCGAGTACGGCATCCAGTCGGCCGACTTCAAGCGGCGTAAGGCGTTCGCGGAGCCTGACGGCAGCCTCAAGACGTACGAGGAGGCCGGGTTCCGCATCGTGAGCCTGGCCGACGGCCAACCTTACGAGCAGCCCAAGAGCGCCGAGGGCTGACCGTGGCTGTGCCGCTGGACTTTCTCCGTGGTGTCGCCGCCGGGTTCCGACCAGAAGCCTGGGTGGTTCAGCGCGCCGCCGAGACAGCCACCGGCGACGGCACATCGCAGTCCTGGTCAACGGTGGCGAGCGGGACATCCGGGTGTCGCATCTCGACGCGCAGCGAGTCAGGGAGCGAGGCGCTCGGCGCTGGTCAGGCAGTTCGGGCGCTTGGCCGGCGCGTCGTCTGGCTGCCGGCCCTGACCGACGTGACGGCTCGGGATCGGATTGTGGTCGGCGGTCGGACCTTCGAGGTTCAGGACGTCCAGGCGCGCTCCTACGAGGCCGAGCGGGGCTGTGTCTGCGTGGAGATCACATGATCGAATCGCCGCTGGGTTCCGATCTGATCGAACGGCTGGGCGTCGCAGCCTTCCTCGTCGTCGGGCTGTTCTACCTGCTGCGTCAGGCCACTGAAGAGCGCAAGGCGATCACGACGCAGTTTCTCGAAACGCTCCGTGTGACGGTGGCATCCAACGCTCAAGCGCAACAGGGCACGACCATCGCGCTCAACGATCTGGCGTTGGCCGACCGCGAACGCAAGGCCGCTACCACGGCTGAGCACCAGCAGATCACCCAGCGCCTTGAGCAGATCGCAGACGTGTTGCGAAGCGAAGGATCGGAGCGGAGGCGCGCACCAGCATGACGTACCGATTCAAGCCCGTCGCTGAACTCGGCTGGGGCGTGCTGATCGCGGCCTCGCTCGTCATCCTCCAGGCGTTGGTCACGCTCGATCCGGCCGCGATCACCGACTGGCAGACCTGGGCCATCGCGCTCGGCGGCGGCGCTGTCCGTGCGGCTGCCGGTGCGGCGCTCGACTACATCCGTCGCGGCATGACGCCCGATCCTGAGCCGCCATCCCTGGCCGACCAGATCCTGGCGCTCTCCCACACGGACCGAATGCGCCTGGTCAAGGAACCGGAAGCGCACGCTGACATGCCGCCGCTGCTGGGGCCGCACTGATGGCCGGCCGAACCGGAGTTCAGGTTCGCATTATCTCGAACCGCCTGCCCGAGATCAGCGCGGCGATCCGGCCTGCCGTGGTGGCTGAGGTCGCCAAAGCGACGTTCAGGGTTGAGGCTGGCGCGAAGGCGAAGGCGCCGGTCAGGACGGGCACGCTGCGACGGTCGATCCATTCGATCTTCGTCGATGGCGGGCTCACCGGGCTGGTCGGACCGAGTGTGCTGTATTCGGCCTTCGTGGAATTTGGGACCCGGCGGATGGGCGCCAGGCCGTACATGCGGCCGGCTGCCGAGGCTGAGATGCCGAAGTTCATCGCGGCCGTCCGCTCGGCGCTGGCGGGGCTGAAGTGATCGAAGCGCAGCGCGTGGCCTCGCTGGTCTGGGACATCCTGAGCGCCGACACGGGCGCTGGCGGCGTCCACACGCTCACCGGTGGCCGCATCTACCGCGACCGCGTACCGCAGGGTCCGAACATGCTGCCGGCCGTCACGATCACGCTGGTCTCGTCGGCCCCGACCAACACCCGAGGCGGCAACCGCGTCGCGCAGAACGTCCTGGTCGATGTGCGGGTGGTGACCGAGGGCACCACCTACGGCAACGCCATCGCGGACCGCATCGACGCGGTGCTCCAGAACGTCGGCGGCTCGAAGGACACGGTGCGCGTCGTCGAGCTGGTGCAGGACGCCGTGCAGGCGTACATCGAAGACGACGCGGGCAAATCGTACGCCCACATCGTGGCGACCTACCGCACACCAGCGTACGCCTGAGGAGGGCACTCAGTTGGCTGATCGTTTCCCAGTATCCGAGGTCGTGCAGGTCGGCATCGAGTCGGTCGCAGGCACCGCCGTCGTGCCTACCAAGCAGTTCGCGGGGCTCAACATCGAGCTTGACACCGAGCTTGAGGTTGACGAGTTCGGCCCGATGGGCCAGTTGACCAACACCATCGTTGCGCCGCGCCAGGAGTGGTCGACCGGCGCGCTCTCCGGCTTCCCGACCTACACCGAGATCGTCTACCCGCTCTCGAACCTGCTCGGCGCGGCTGTCATCACCACGCCGTCAGGGGCGACCGACCGCCGGCTGTGGTCATGGAATCCGTCTGCCTCGACGCCCTGGACGCCGAAGACCTGGACGATCCGTCGTGGCGTGCCTGGCGCGACCGCTGAGGAGGCGGCCTACGCGCTGCTCTCTGGTCTCAACATGGCGTTCAGCCGGACGGCGGCGCCTAGCATCGGCGGCGACCTGTTCGCCCGTCGCATGGACTATGGCGCGTCGCTGGCCACCACTGGCGTGACGGTGCCGACCAACGTGCCGATGCTCGCAACCGAGGGTGACGTCTACCTTGATCCTGATGGGGCCAGCATCGGCACGACCAAGCTGCTGCGTGACTTCAACTTCGAGTTCTCGATTGGAGACCTGTTCGGGCCGCTGTGGCCGCTCAACTCGGCCATCAACAGCTTCGCGGCGCACGGTGTCCAGAAGCCGACGCTCGAAGCCAAACTGACGATGGGCAACGATGCGGCGGGCCGGGCGCTGGTGGCCAACATGCGGGCAGGGACGCCGGTCTTCATCCGCTACCTGTCCACGTCCGGGCGGATGATCGAGGCGTCTGATCCGTACAAGTTCACCGTCGATATCGCGGCGATGTGCGTGGCCGCGCCGTCGCGAGCCGACGAGGACGGGCTGCTCTCAACGCTGGAGTGGACGTTCCGCGTGGTCTCTGATCCGACCTGGGGCTCGTGGCTCAAGGTCGCCGTCGAAAACAACCTCAGCGCGCTGTAATGCCAAGGCCTACCGGGGTATTCGACGACTCCCCAATCCGGATCGTTGGATACCCCTCAGAGATTGCCGAGCAAATCCGCTACGACGAGGCCGTAGCGGATCTCGCCGGCCACAACCTGAGGAGCACCATCGTGGATCTCGCCGAGTTCAAGGCTGGCGTCGCGGACGTCAAGGTCACGTACAAGGAGCGCCAGTTCACGGCTGGCTACCGCCCGGAGTCGGTCACCGAAGATGACCTGGCCCTGCTCGAAGCGTTCTCCGATAAGGCAGGCGTCGAGCTGCTACGGGCTACCGTGGGGCCGTTGACGCGGCTGCTGGTGCGCTGGTCGCTCACGATGGGCGACCAGGTGCTCCCCGTGTCCGAGGAGTCCGTCACGTTCCTGCCGCCGAGGATGCGGGTCGCCATCCTCGAAGCCATCATGGCCGACTTCTTCAACTCGGGAAACGCAACTCCCTCCGACGATGGATCGCCGGCGAAGGGCGCGTCGGAGGGCACTGTCCAGCCTTTGCCCGTCTCATCTGGGACGCCAAATGGGCTGGCGTCGCGCCCTGGGATCTCGCCGGGCGCCCTGACAGTCGCGGCTCCCTGATCTGGCAAAACTGGATTTCTGACGTGCGGTGGGCCGAGACGATGGCGCAGTCGGAGATGGAGATCAAGCGCCAGCGTCAACAGCGCGCTCAGGCCCGGATGGGGCGAGGTAGATGAGCAACGTCGTTTCAGATCTTCAGGTCCGCGTCTCGGTTGACTCGGCCGCCGCTGAGCGAGACCTCAAGTCCCTGTCCCAGAACGTGACGTCCTTCGGGGAGAGCTTCAAGCAAGGGCTGGGCATCGGCGCCGGCGTGACCGCCATGCAGGCCGGGTTCTCGGCGATTGGGGTGGGCTTCGGGTCGCTGAAGTCCAGCGTGATCGACTTCAATCAGCAGCTCGATGCCAGCACCGCCGTGTTCACCCGCTACTTCGACGGTAACAAGGCGACCGCTGAATCCTTCCTGAACACCCTGAAAGGGTTCGCGGCCACCACGCCCTTCGAGTTCAAGGATCTCTCTCAGTTCGCCGTCCGACTCCAGAACGCCAACACCAACGCGAACGACATCATCCCGACCCTGAAGGCCATCGGTAACGCCTCCTCGGCGACCGGCGCGCTGTCCAAAGAGTCGATGGATCGAATCACGCTGGCCCTGACCCAGATGCAGATGAAGGGGAAGGTCACCGGCGAGGAGATGCTTCAGCTCACCGAGGCGAACGTGCCGGCCTGGAATATCCTCGCCGAGGCAACGGGCAAGCCGATCGCGGTCCTTCAGAAGATGGCCTCCGAGGGGAAGATCACCTCAGACGTGTTCATCAAGGGATTCCGGGCCATGTACGAGAACGCCGGCCTGATGGAGGGCGCCTCGAAGTCGCTGGCGGGCGCGCTCTCCACCGTCCGCGATGTCGGCACCCAGGCGTTTGCCGACATCGGGCGCAGCGTGTACGAGATGGCGACCCAGGGCGCGAACGCGCTCGCAGGCTTCCTCTCAAGCGACGACTTCCAAGCCTGGGTCAACGCGGCGAAGATCGGGCTTGACGTCGTCGTCGAGGGGGTGCGCGGGCTGATCTCGGCCCTCCAGCCGGTCGGCGCAGTTATCGCCACGGCCTTCCACCAGTTCACGGCGGGCGACTTCGGCGCCGCCGTCGCGACCGTGACCGGGGCCATCCAGACCGCGCTCAACGGTGTCATCGAGACCGCCCAGGCCGTTGCGCAGCGGATGTTCGGGGCCGGCGCCAACCTCATCAACGAGCTGGCGGGGGGCATCGTGTCCGGGGCCAGCCAGACACTTACGGCAGCCGTTGACACGGTCGCCTCGACCATCGCAGCGTTCCTGATCGGGAACAGTCCGCCACCCGAAGGGCCGCTCGCCCGTATCCGTGAGGGCGGCGCCAACACCATCGCGGCATGGGGCGAGGGTGCGGCCTCAGCGGCTGACCGTGCGGTGAAGCCGGCGGCCGATGCGATTGCCAGCAACCTGAGTGAACTCAAGATCGCCGGTCGGGATGTGGACGCCTCGATACGGGACATCGGCCAGTCGATTCAGGACGTGGAGCACGCGAGCCGGGATCTGAAGTACGCAGCCGACGACATCAAGACGGCCTACAACGATCAGATCGCGATGATCGACGATCAGATCAAGGGACTGCAGCGCGCCCAGGACACCCAGCGCGACCGTGAGAAGCTGGAGCTTGGCCTGGAAGAGATCCAGCTTCGGCAGGCCGAGATCGCGGCGATGGGCAACAAGGAACTCCGCGCCCAGATTCAGACCCGGCTGGAGGGGCTCAAGGCGAGCACGGCTGACCGGAAGAATCAGGAGGCGATGGCCGATGCGCAGCAGGCGGTGGCCGGCAGCGAGAAGGACCGCCTGAAGGCCAAGCTCGACGCCAAGAAGCTCGACGATCAGGAGCGCGATCTGCGGGAGCGCCTCAAGAAGGCCAAGCCAGAGGAGCGCTCGAAGATCCGCCAGCAGCTTCAGGAGCTGGGCCTGCGTCGCCAGATCGAGGCCGCCGAGGGCAAGGAGCGGGAGGCGGCTGCCCAGCGCCGGCTGCAGGATGCCGAGGCGAAGCAGGGAGAACTCTCCCTCCAGCAGCAGCTCAACGGCCTGGTCGATAAAGAGGCGCTGGCAGCCATCAAGACCCGCCGCGACGCGCTGGGCTTGCGCAAGGAGGAGCTGGGGCTACAGGAGCAGACTGAGCGCATTCAGCGCGAGATCGCGATGGTTCCGCTGAAAGAGCAGCGAGACGCGCTGGTCACATCCCGCGACGCCATGCTCAGGCCGCTACAGGAGCAACTGGAGACCCTCACGCGCCAGAAGTCTGCCCTGGGCGAGCAGCGCCAGGAGATGCAGAACTACAAGGCCGACATCACGGCAGCCACGCAGGGGCTCCGCGACCAGGCCGCTGCGGCCAAGGAGGCGGCCAAGTCCGCTGCGGAGAACGCGCCGCGTCCCTCAGTGGACAAGTCGTTCACGCCGGATGCAGTTGCTGAGGCGGCAATCAACAAGGCCAAGGAGGCAGGCGCGAAGCTGGCAGCCGGCCTCCGCGACGGCTTCAGCAGCATGTTTGATCGCCTGGTGCCCGAGTCGATCCGGACAGCGTTCAGCGGGATCTCCCAGCGGCTGGCCAACGACGGCGTGCCCGGACTGATCCATGCGGTCGGCAACGGCCTGGGCGCCGCTGTGCCGGTCTTCGCGGGCAAGCTCGCCGAGTGGTACGGGGTGTTCCTCGACTGGGCGCGGGAGAACCAATCGCGGCTCCTGGCCAAGCTCGCGGACTTGCAGGACTCAGTCCGCGACTGGATTGGAAAGGCCGCCGGCCCCATCGCCGACCAGTTCTATGATTGGACGCTGGCTTTCCTGACGTGGGCGACCGACTCGGGGCCGAAGCTGCTCGACAAGCTCGCGGCTCTCGGCGCCGACATTCTGCAGTGGATCGGGGACGATGCCCGCAAGATCGAAGGCCGACTGCTGGACTGGGGGGCATCGTTCGTCGCGTGGGTCGCGCCGAGGATCCCGGAACTACTGACCCAACTGGGACAGCTCGGCGCCCGCATGGTCGAGTGGATGGGCACGAACCTCGGCGACCTGCTCGATGGCCTCGGCAAGTGGGCGTCGGCGCTGGTCGAGTGGGTCGCTCCGAAGGTGCCGCCACTGCTCGCTGAACTGGGCAAGTTACTGGTGAACGTGACCGGCTGGCTGATCGGCACGGCGCTGCCTGCTATCGTCGTCAAGCTCGCGGAGTGGGGCGTCGCTCTCATCGAGTGGGTCGCGCCGCGCATCGCGGGACTGATCGTGGAGGTCGGGAAGCTGCTGGTCAGGCTGGTGCAGTGGTTCGACACGGACGCGGCACCGGCGATCAGGAAGCAGCTCGGAGAGTGGGGGGATGCGTTCCTGGCCTGGGTGCCGGTCGCAATCCCGAAGATGCTGGCCGAGCTGGTCAAGCTGCAACTGAAGCTCGTCGCCTGGATCACCACCGAGGCGGTTCCGGCCATCACAGCCGCTGCTGTGGAGTTCGGGGCCGGCATGTTGGAGGGGATGAAGCGCGGGCTCTCGGACAACTGGGGCAGTCTGAAAGACTGGATTACCGAGAACATCGGGAAGCAGCTACCCGAGTGGATGCAGAAGCTGCTGGGCATCCACTCACCCTCGACCGTGTTCGCGGACATGGGGCAGAACCTGATCCTTGGCCTGATCGCAGGCATGGAGTCCAAGAAGGGGGATCTACTCGAAGCGGCCGGCGGCCTCCTGAGCTTCGGAGACCTGGCTGGCGGCTCAGGGAGCGCCCTCCTCGAGCAGATCGGCGCCATCGCCTCGAAGATCGGTGGGGGCGACTTCGCGCGGGCTGCTGTCGCCATCAGTGCCAGCGAGACGGGCGGCGGCAAGCTGCTGTCCGAAGTGGGCGGGACAGGGGCGCAAGGACCCTTCCAGTTCGACCCGGTCGGCGAGTTGCGCAACTTCGCCAAGTACCTCGGGGTGTCAGTCGAGCAGGCCGGGCTCATTTCGCGTGCTCAGCCGATGCTGGCCGCGCAGTGGGCGCTAGAAAACTACTTGGGCGACGCGCTGCGTGAGGGGCTCGCACAGGGGCTCTCTGGCGCCGAGCTAGCGAACTTCGGCTCACAGGTCGGCCAGCGGCCGTACGGCGACAACTGGAAGAAAGCTGGGGAGTGGTATCGGAACCTCTTCCCGGGCTACGCCGCTGGCGGCTGGGCCGGCCTGCACGGCCCTGAGCTGGCGATGCTGGGCGAGCGCGGCCCTGAGTACGTCGTGCCCAACCATCTGCTCGGCGGCGGCGGCGGCGGCGGCGCGGTCCAGGAGCATGAGTTCATCATCCGCGACCCGTCCGGTCGGACGCTGGCCAACTGGTATGTCATTGGTCGAGACATCGCGATCCGACGCGCGCAAGAGAGTCCCGGGGCTCTCTGATGGTCGCGCAGCCACGGACCGCCGAGTACGAAGTCATCCTGAACTGGGGTACGGGCACCGACTCTGACACGTCGGAATTCAACGACGTGTCGGCGGCCGTCCTCGGGCCGTCGGGTATCGCGATCCAGACCGGGCGCGATCAGATCCGGGCGTTCTCGCCGTCGGTCATCCCGTCTGGTGATCTCGACCTGATGAACGACGATCAGACCTACTCCCCGGGCGGCGTGCTCGGTTCGTTCGTGAACCGTGGCCCAACAGCCGACATCCGTGCGATCTGGGGCGAGGATGTCCCCATCGACTCGCTGGAGATCCTGGTCAACGATCCGACCGTGCCCGTCAACGGGGTAGTGTCGGCGCCGCTGCTCTCCGGCCACATCGACACCATCGAGCACGATCTGGCCTGGGGACACCGCGTCGCGTCGGTGAGCATCCTGGGCCAACTCACCCGACTGCGCGATGCGGCCGCGCTGACCACGGCACTCTATGAGAACATCACGATCAGCGACGCTCTGACCGTCATCCTCGACGCGGTTGACTGGCCGGCCGACAAGCGCGCCATCAGCGAGTCAGCGATTGAACTCCGCTACTGGTGGCTCACCAATGCGGACGCCTTCGCGGCGGCCGAGCAGCTCCGCCGGACTGAGGGCGCTGGCGCGGCGCTCTACGAGGACGGCTCGGGCGTCCTGCACTTTGAGGACCGCACCTACCGCTCGACGGCCGCGCGCAGCACCACGACCCAGTACACCCTGTGGGACAGCCTGGCAGCGGCATCCCCGAATGTCAACGATCCGACCGTGCCGATCAACTCGGTGGACGTGCTGGTCGGCGGCGGCGGCGCGAACAGTCTCTATTACACCGACTTGAAGATCACGGCGAATCCTGATGAGGTCGTCAACGAGGCGACTGCGACCGTCATCTGGCGCGCGAATGGATCGCTCTCCCAGATCTGGCAGGCGGGCACGGCGTTCACGCTGGCTGCCGACGAGACCAGAGACTTCGAGATCAACGCCTCCGACCCGTTCAAGAGCGCGGCCACGCCGGTCATCAGCACCGACTACACGGTCTCAGCCGGCAGCCTGGCCAGCGTCACGCTCTCGCAGACGAGCGGTCAGTCAGCCCGGCTGCGCCTGGTGGCTGGCGTTGGCGGCGCGAGCGTCGGGGGGCCGACCGGCAGTGAGGCGAGCGGCATTCAGGTTCGGGCCATCCCGATCACTGAGCGGTATCAGACGACCGTCCGCTCGACAGTGGACACCACGGCCTCACAGGCGCGGTACACGGGCGGCAAGCCGAAAGTGTACGACCTTGGACTCTGGCCGTATGTCTCGACCGACCTGGCTCAGGCGCTGGTGAACGACTGGGTCACCCGCTACCAGAACCCGCGCACGCAGGTTGAGGTCACGCTGGCGAACCTCGACGGCGCGCACATGGCCGCGATGCTGGCGCTGGCAGTTTCGGACCGCTGCGCGCTCATCAACCACCATGCGCTGCTGACCATCGACGTGCACGTCGAGACGCTGCGTCACTTGATCTCGACGGGCCGTCTGCACCGACTAACCCTCGGCGCTGAACTGGTCGCCAGTACGCCGGGTGTGATCGATCCCGGCGAGGGTGGTGGCGGCGAAGGCGGTCTACCAGCCCAGTTCGGCGGCGTTGCGCCCTACGCCCAGTTCGGCACCACGCACAGCTTTAGCGAGTAGGAGAACGACATGTCCGGTGGGACGTTCCCGACCAGCATCCCCAGCTATCCCGCCATCTCGCCCACCGAAACGCTCGGCACGATGGGCGGCGGCGAGGGTCTCGAAGTCACCATCGAGAACATCGAGACCGACGTCACGGAGATTGCCACCAAGATCGGTGACGGCCCGACCATCGACCTTGACAAGCTGACGGCAGGCGGGACCGACGGCGATATCGTTCAGCAGGTCGCGGGAGAGTTGGCGCTGGTGACGCCGACGCCGCCGACGCCGCCGGCGATGGTATTGCTCGGCACGCAGACACTCGGCGCTGACGCCGCGAGCATCGATTTCACGAGTATTTCGCAGTCGTACAAGTCGCTGGTGTTCAAGTGCCGGTTCCGTTCCACCGCTGCCGAGGTCGCTGGCTACGTCAGCGCTCAGGTCGGCAACGGTTCGTTTGACACCGGCTCGAACTACGACTCGAACGACCAGTACAGCGGCGGCAGCGGGGCGGCCGGCGGCAGTCCGCAGATGGCGCAGTCGTCGTGGCGTCTCGGTCAAATGCCTGGCACATCCGGGTCAACCGGCAACTTCTCCGGTGTGGAGCTGGAGATCAAGGACTACACCAACGGCGTGCGGAAAATCTGCCAGTTTCACTGCTGTTGTATCCCGACCGGGACGGGCTCTGAATCCTACGTCGGAGACGGCGGTGGTGTCTGGCGGTCGAACTCCGCGATTGATCGGGTGCGCTTCCAGCGCCAGGGAGGCGGCGGCAACCTCCTCGCTGGTTCTACCGTGCATATGTTCGGGATCGTCTAAGGAGCAGCCGCGATGTCACTCACCCGATCTGTCCTCAATTGCGAAACCGGCGAGTCGGAGCTGGTCGAACTGACTCCCGAAGAGGAAGCCGAGTTTCTGGCCGGCGCAGCGCCGCACGACCTGACACCCCCTGTCTCGGAGCGTGATCAGCGCGTCCTCGACATGGTCGCTGAGAAGCGAGCGACGATAGAGGCCAGCAACGCGCCGGCGGCGACGAAGGCGCTGTTGGGGGACGTGCTTGACGGGCTGGCGGCAGCGATCACCGGAGGCGCGCCATGATCCTCGACGGCCGCGCGAAGTTCGGCGTCTCGCAGCGCACGTTCCTGATCGGCCAGAGTGTCTCGGGTATCCCGGCCGACAACGACCTGGCGCTCGACGCTGCGCCAGCGGTGGCCTGCGTCAACGCCTACGGCCTCACCGCTCGCTGGATCGCGCAGTGCCCGGACTGCTCAGGCGCCGAGTACGTCTGGCTCGAAGCGCCGCGCTTCTACTGCGTCTCCTGTCGGAACGTCAGGATCGGCGGTCGCTGGCGCCCCGTGGCGTTGCCAGACGACCGCGACGAGATCGAGGCGGCGCTGCTGGCTCGCCCGGACCCGCACACGCGCCACTGGATGCCGCCCGAGACGGTTGCCGACCTGCTCGCAGAGAACACCCGTCAGGGGGTGGGAGCGTGACGCTACCCCTCCTCTCGTTTCCGCTTGGCGTTCGGATTGCCCTCCCCGCTGAACGCCTTACCCGTACATGCCACCGAACAGAAGCGACGGTGCCCCGCCTTCAGCTTGCCACACGTTTCGCATGGCGTCTCTGCGCGTTCCTTTCGAGTGACTCGCTCGGCATTGACGCCAGCCAGAAACTTGTGCAGTCGGGCGTGCTCACGCTGACTCGTCAGGCGCTCCAGGTTCTCAGGTCGATCATCCAGAGAGTTGAGATTCTTGTGGTGGATGATGTCCGTTCGTTTCAGCGTCTCGCCGGGGTTCGCCTCCGCCCACACCAAGCGAGCCCGGTACATATGCGGGCGGCGGAGTCCGTACCTCCGCTGCGTCTCTGCGTCGATCCAGACGACGGCTCGCTTGCCACCAGCGCCCTTGTCAACGAAGGTCACACCCTTGTACCGGGGGTGATTCGGCCCCGCGTACTTCCCGCGCCTCGCTGCACCGGACTTGGCAGCAACGCCCGGCTGCCGCATCGGGCTCTTATCTCCAAGTTTCGACTGACGGAGCCGCTCTCGGCCCGCATCAGACATACGCCCAGGCTCTTTATTGCGGCACGCATGACTACAGAAACGGCGACCTTCCGGCCCGCTGAACGTACGTCCGCAGATCGGGCAGACGTGCTGCATATTCGCCCCTCCTCAGGCGGATTCTAACATGCTTAGTATAGGCCATACCAGGAGGGATCAATGTTCACAAACCCGCCCATCGTAGCCACCGGCGACTTCGTGACGGCCGCGCTGTGGAACGACTACATCCGAGGCAACGGTCTGCATCTGCGCGGGCTGCTGCCGGACCCGACCGGCGCCCCTCAGATGCTGGTATCGGACAGCACGAGCGGTGCGACCTGGGTTGCTGCGCTGACGGCCGTCCTCAACGCGCTGGGCTACGGTCCGGCGCGCGTGGCCGTCGGCAGCTACAGCGGCAACGACGTTTCATCTGGACGGTCGATCTCGGTTGGCTTCCAGCCGCGCCTGGTCGTCGTCCACTCGGCCACGATGGACGCGATGTACATCACGGTCTCGACGATCAACTCCATTCGGCTCAAGGGCGGCGAGGCCACGCAGGGGGCAGCCGCCGTGCACCTGGTCTCAGGTTCGACGTTCACAGTCGGGGACGGCTCGGTGCAGGGGAACGTCTCTGGCCAGGATTACACCTGGGTTGCGGTGGGCGGCTGATGGCAACTGACCCGAGCGACATCAAAGAGTACGCTCGCCCGCGCGCCGAGGCGGCCAGTCTGCACTGGCCGACCTATGAGAAGCAGATCGCCCAGGAGTCGAACTGGCGGCACTGGTCGTCACCCGGCGTCGTGAAGAGCAGCCCGACCGGCTCAATGGGACTCGGCCAGCTCAACTCGAAGTTCTATCCCGAGTCGGACTGGCGCGATCCGTACGTCAACATCGCGAAGAGCATCGAGATCATGGCCGGCAACCTCAGACGATTCGGCAGCTATCGCAAGGCGCTGGCAGCGTACAACTGGGGCGGCGGCAACGTGGGCGGCTACACCAAGCCTGACGGGACCGTGGTTCCGCCGTGGGACGGCCGCCGCGAGACGATCAGCGACCAGGGCCGGCACTACCTCGACGTGATCCTGGGATCGGCCTGGGAAGAGCCAGACACGGCTCCAGCACCGACGCCGACCATCGTCTACCAGGACTATCGCGACCCCGGGCCAGCGGGCACGTTCGCGGCGCAGCCGAAGGGGATCATCCTGCACGGCTCGCGGTCAGGGAAGGACGGCAACCCGAAGGCCGCCGAGTACCTGGGCACAGCCCGCTACGAGGTCAATAACCCGGACGGCCTTGGGTGGCATGCCACTGTCGGAGAGAACGTCGTGGCGGTCCACCTGACGCCGCGTGAGTGGGGGTGGAATGCCCGCGCGGCGTCCGACAAGTACCTCGCCGTCGAGCTTGCCCAGGCGACCGTTGACGAGCCGATCACGGATGCGCAGGTCGATGCGCTGGCGGACTGGATCACAACGCGGGTGCTGCCAGTGTGGCCGAGGCTGCCGATGTACTTCCCGACCCATGCGGAGGTTGAACGGTCGGGTGAGACGGGCCAGCGCGACGGCAAGACGGATGTCTTCCCCGATCAGGCCAGAGCCGACGAGCTGCGCGGCCGTCTGATGGCGCGGCTGACCACGACGACAGGGAGCGACGACGTGACGAAGGCAGAGGCCGACGCGCTGCGAGCGGAGAACGCGAAGCTCAGGGAGCAGGTCAACGGCCTCATCACCGCTGTTGCCGTGCTGGGTGATGACGTGGCCGAAGTGCGCGTCTCGCACCGCCTGACCGATTCGCCGGCGGTACTGGCCATCGGCGAACAGGACCTGGGCCTGCAGATGCGCCAGATCCTGGAGGCCAGCGGCCAGAAGGTACCGGACAGCAAGCCGGTGCTGGAGATCAACCCGGGCCACCCGCTGATCGCCAAGCTCGACGCCGAAGCCGATGGCGCGCGTTTCGACGACCTCGGCCGGGTGCTGTTCGACCA
>OFQY01000081.1_pt1 | contig 41033 bp, 73 predicted proteins | sample 1542991 | NCBI WGS metagenome assembly OFQY01 (sample SAMN07774224, study PRJEB24372) | wastewater metagenome | isolation source: Exp Tend VB 10WW | collected 2016-02 | reverse complement strand
AACTACGAAGGCACTTCCGATTACTGTCCAGCTCGATTAGTGTTTCCACTCTGCTCCTAGGACTCGACCCTTGGGGGCAGAGCTGGGCACATTAAAAGCCCACGCTCTGAAAAGAGTGTAAAAGCCTGAAAAGGCAAAATTATGGAACAAGAAAACGTAATGAAGTTTGAGAGTATTTTACCAGCCGATTTTGACGGTGTATTCCGCTTTACTAACTGGTCAGACACTGAGTTTGTAGGCGTATGGGGTAAAAAGGAGTATCACTACCCAGCTAACTCAACGTCGCCAATGGTGATTCCTGAGCACTCACCAATCGAGATTCAGAACATTCGCAAGAAGTTTGCTAAGGACTTGGCCGAGCGTGAGTTCTTCAAGGGAAGAACATACGAAATGCTCCGCTCTCCTGAAGGTACTCTTGGAAACCGCACCATGTCGGGTATTCATACTGCTGGCGCTTACACGATGGATGACCTCAAAGAGGGTATTCAGGCATGTTTGAAGCCACTTGAACTCAAGAAAGCGTTTATCTCTGAGGTTGTAGACGTTCCTATGGCTACGAAGCTCTCACGAAATGACGATGGCGAACTTAACACTATGGCCCTAAAGGGTAATGAGTCATTAAAAGCACGCGCCTTGGACGGACAAGGTTTAACTACATAACATGATTAAGCTCCTCAATAAATCAGACATCGACACGGGTAAGGCTAAAGACCGTCAAGCTGAGATTGCTGAGGGGCTGAAACTAGCTAAGAGGGTAGACGCACTGCGCGAGGTTGCAGTAGAGGAAGAGGCGTCGTTAGAGAAGTTCCGCCACGGCACTTTAGCTGAAATTGCACGTGAAACAGAGGAAGCAACCATAGCTCGTGACATTATGTTGGCTGAGGTTAAAGTCCTTGAGGGGCGTAAAGCAACCGCTCTTGTGCCCCTTGATGCTGAGATTAAACGCATTGAGGGGTTACGAGCAGTGGTCGATGAGTTGCTTGCAAACGTAGCAGACAAAGAAAAAGTACTGCACGAGGTGCAGGTAAAACAGGACGGAGAGTGGCTCACTATTGCCGAGCTGAAGCGTGAAGCAGAGGTTATGCACACAAATGCTACTGCATTACTGGCAGAAGCTGGTACACTTAACGGTGAAGCTGAACGAAAGCAAGCTCTGGCCTCCACAACACTATCGGATGCCGAGCGTATCTCCACTGTAAAAATAGCAAACGCTGAGGAACGAGAACGCTGGGTCACTGAACGTGAATCGGCTGCTTTGATAAAGGAAGAAGCTTTGCGCTCACGAGAACAGGAACTCGACAAAAAAGAAACTGTACTCAAAGACCGTGAAGCGACATTAGCTCGTAACCTAAAACGAAATGCCTGATATTACACAGAGAGGCTCACTACTCCGAGATGACAATGACAACGCTGTGCAAGGGTTTGGGCTTTCATCATCAACATCAGTTACCCTCACAGGCAGCAACGCAACGGTGGCAACGCCACTTTTTCATGTCACTGGCACAGTACAAATCCTCGGTATTTCAGGTGTTGTAACGACTGACCTTGGTGCAAACCATACGGCAGCGTACTGGCGTTTGAACGACCAGACAGCACAGGTAAACATTACTTTGAATACAGGCACCACTCTTTCTGCGGTAAAGGCGGGTTCAACAATAGTCAAAAAGGGTTTGGCAGCAGCTGCGCTCACTTTGCTTGATAACTCTGCTGGACGAGTTTCAGAACCAACGACACTTGAAACTGTATATTTCTCACCATTCGTTGCAATGAAGAAAACGGCAGCAACAACTGACATAGAGTACGTCTACACGACAACCGACACCCCTACGTCAGGAGTAATCCAATTCTTTGTGCAGTGGTATCCAATTTCAGCAGATGGGCGTATAACACCAATATGAGTAACGTAAGTGGGCGCGACGATAACGACACTCCGATTCTTTGGGGTGTGTCCCACTTAGATGGCATTACGCCAGTGCAGGTTCAGTTCACGGCAGCACGTTTGATTAAGGTAGACATGTCAACATCAATCGCTTTTGACCCAACATTGGTTCCGAATACTCTTGTAGTGCCCGATAACGTGAAACTTGCCACCGCTACCTCGTCAGCGGACAACACAACCATTCGCCCTTGGGTAGTTAACGCCTCAACAGGGGCAGTTTTAGTAGCAACATAGTCTATGGGAATAACATCAAACGGAGCACTCAAACGCGATGACAACGATAACCCAGTAATGGGTGGTACGTCGTCAGCAGACAATGCCACAATCATTAACGCATCATTCGACCCAGTTACCCGTCGTCTTTTGACCGACAACTCTGGTGGTGGAACAGGAACGGTTACGTCAGTCTCAGTTGTAACTGCTAACGGTTTTGCAGGTACGGTAGCAACAGCTACAACGACTCCCGCGATTACTCTTACAACGTCTGTCACGGGGATTCTTTCAGGCAACGGTACTGCAATCAGTGCAGCAAGTACGACAGGTTCAGGCGCAGTAGTCTTAGCGAATACCCCAACACTCATCACACCAGTTATTGGTGTTGCTACTGGTACGTCCCTCGCAGCTACAGGCGTACTCTCAACAGGTACGAATGGTGGTACTGGCGGTCAGCTTACTTTGAACGGTGCTACAAGCGGTTCAGGTGTGTTAAAGGTGGCTGCTGCTGCTGGCGCAGGTATTGTCTTTCAACTCCCCTCAGCAAACGGTTCAAACGGTAATGTACTTTCAACTGACGGTGCTGGAGTTACTTCGTGGGCTGCTGGCCCAGCTGCTTCGCTTACTGTGGGTTCAACGGCCATTGCTTCAGGTACTACAACACGAATCCTTTATGACAACGCAGGTACTCTTGGTGAGTACACCATCACAGGCTCAGGCACGGTTGTTGCAATGGCGACAGCCCCAACATTTGTTACGTCAATCACAACTCCATCCGTTCTCGCAACATCGAACGACTCAGGTGCGCTCGGAGCATCAGGTACTGCGTTTGCCGACCTCTTCTTGGCTTCAGGTGGTGTTATTAACTGGGCTGCAAACAACGCTAACATCACTCACTCATCAGGCATCCTTACTGTAGGTGCTGGTGAGTTCCGTATCACGTCAGCCAATGTTGGAACAAATGCTGACTCAGTACCAACACTTTCATCAACATCGACTTTCACCAACAAGACACTGACTACGCCAACGCTTACAACTCCTGTTATTAACGGTGCATCCACAGGTACGGGGGTTGCGTCAGCTGCAACCGCTTCGACGTTGATGCAGCGTGATTCAAATGGCAACACAAACATCAATACTCTTTTTGAAGGGTTTACGACTACTGTCACAGCTGCTGGTACTACGACACTCACTATCACAGCTACTTACACACAGGTATTCACTGGGTCATCAACACAGACAGTTAAACTTCCTACAACTTCTGTTCCTCAAGGAGCTGTCTACCAAATCATAAACCAGTCATCAGGAGCCGTAACTGTACAGTCATCGGGTGCGAACACAATCGTAATACTTGCTGGTGGCACAAACGCAATCTTTACAGCCGTTGTTGCTACACCAACCACCGCAGCTAATTGGTCAGGTCTCTACTATGGAGACATCATTGCAAGTGGTAAGTCGCTGACTGTAAACAATACGCTGACACTCGCAGGTACAGATGCAACAACAATGACGTTCCCAACAACGTCTGCAACTATCGCACGTACTGATGCAGCTAACACATTCACAGGTGCCTCGACGGCTTCTGCTTGGGTGCTCACATCACCTACAATTACGACAAAGATTAGTCCTACATCAGATGATGGTGCTCCGCTTGGTGATACAACACACAACTTCTCAGACCTCTTCTTGGCATCAGGTGCAGTAGTTAACTACGCGAACAGCAACGTCGTTCTTACGCACACATCAGGTATTCTCACTCTTGGTACTGGAACCCTCAAGATTACGACCCCTACCAACACGACCACCAGTGTTGTGACGATTGACGGTACGCAGACCATCACCAACAAGCGTAACCAACCACGTACTGCGTCAAGCACCACAGCTTCAACGCTTACTCCTGACCTTTCGTCTGCAAACGTCTACTTCCGAACGACACAAACTGCAACGCTCACAATCAACGCGCCAACAGGTACCCCAGTCATCGGCGAAGTCATCACCATCTATGTTGACTCGGCAGGTGCTCAGACACTAACGATTGACGCTACCTACAAAGTGTTTGGTGCAGCGTTCCCCGCAGCGACGACGGCAGGTAAGACCTTCATGATGCAAGCTCAGTACAACGGAACTGACTGGAAGACCACTTGGGCTAACGCAATCTAAAATATGGCAATAGCACTCGATGCAACATCCTCAACTTCTTCAGCAAGCGCAAGCTCGTTGACATGGGCCCATACAATTACAGGTAGTCAAACAATACTTATTGTTGGTGTGGGGATGGATGCAGATACTACCTGTACTGTCACCTATAACGGAGTTTCGATGACTGAAATTGGTAACGCGCAGCGCTCTGCTGGTGGGGTTAAGACTTTCCTTTTCTATCTTGTTGCTCCTACTACTGGTACAAACAACATTATTGCAACACTTGGAACGGCGACTAAAGTGGCTTCAGGTGCAACTTCATATACTGGTGCAGCACAATCAGGGCAGCCCGACTCGTTTACAGCAACATTCAATGACGCTACTACATCGTTTACTGTGAGTACTACAGTGGTAGCAAGCAATTGCTGGTTAGTGGGTGCTACACGTATGCAGGACGGACTTGCGGAGCCTACTACCGCAGGTGGAGTTACACGCACCGAAGCACCTACCACAGGGGCAGGACAGAAGACAGTTTTATCAGACAGTAACGGCACTGTTGGGACAGGTTCACAATCAATAACTTGGGGACAGGGGAGTGCTGATAACATTTCTGGTGTAGTTGCGTCGATTGCGCCTTATGTAGCTCCATCTTACACGCCAACCCCAGACCGAAGAACTTATTTCTACTAGCATGGAACCAATTAACTCACTCAAAGAAGTCCCGGTACAAGTGGTATACGTATCTATTGCCGTCATAGGTGGCATGGCACGTTACTTCAACAGTTTTGCTGACGGGAAAATACCATTTAAGTTCAGTATCCTTATGGCGTCTGCGTTTGCAGCGGGCTTCTCTGGCATGATGTTCGCCCTTGTAGCCGACTCGATGGCACTCCCGAACCCTATTCCTCACATCTTTGCTGGTGTTGGTGGATTCTTTGGCGAGCAGACAATGAAGCTCGTTATGGAGTGGGCGTCAGGGCGTATACCAAATAAAAATACACAACAATAATAATGTCTTGGAGAATTGACACAGAACCAACAGGAGAAAAAGCCATTGTCATCAGTGGTTGGGAGAAGGGTATCGCCGATTCACCTTATAACGGGCTTCAAGACCTCCGCAACGCAAACACAATCTCCATCCCAGGTGAAGTTTCTTCAACACTTGGTGCCTCTTCAGCAATGTCTACATCAGGTGCAACGATGGGGAATCTCATTCATTATGCGATTGATTTAGGTGCAGGGGGTCTTAACCCAAGCTATTACGTACTAGACCAAGATGGTCATGTGTTCAAAAATGTCGCTGGTACTTGGACATCAACGGGCGCTTTAACAACAGGGGCACAGGCTGACAATCAGGGCCTTTGCTACTTACCCTATGGTAATAGTGGTAACGGGTATCTTTTCCGATTCCGTGGCGCAAACATTGACTATTATGATGGTGCAACGTGGACAAACGGTTGGAAAACTAACCTCACCAGCGGTGTCTCACATTACGCACTCTTTGGTCAAGATGGCGTGATGTACTGGTGTAACGGACAAAACGTCGCCTCTTTGATTACTGATAGTACATTTGCACCTGGCACCCCTGCTACATATACATACACTACGGGAGCATTGGCTACTGGTCTTCCTGCAAACGACACGGCTACATGCTTGGCACAACAGTCCACAAACCTTCTCATTGGTGGTGTTCAGAACGTCATCTACCCGTGGAATCGCATTGACGTGTCGTTTAGCTATCCGATTTATCTTGCTGATGGGTACATCAAAAACATGGTCACCGCGAACACGAACGTATTTGTGTTCACAGGTTCAACAAACGGCAGAGGACGTATTTACATAACGAACGGCACTAACGCCGATGTCTTTTTCAAGATGCCAGACGAACTTGCAGCTGCTGCTGAACCATACTGGGTCTGGGGTTCATCAACCTACGCATCCATGAACGCTGCATGGCACCGTAGTAACCTAATCTTTAGTGCAAACATAACCACGAACGGTGGTACTTCGATTCAGGGGACTGCTGACCGTGTGTTTGCCCTCGACCTTTCAACTAAAGCACTCCGTTCAGTCGGTGACTTCCCATCGAGCCCTTCTTCAGGAAGTGTTGTCATCCCAATAGCACCTGGTACCTCATCAACAGGTATGGGCTTCTACGCAGGTTTCTATAACGGTACGAGCACCTACGGCATCGTTAGTTCTGTCACCAACCTTACACAAAGCATTTCAAGCACGTATACAACGGATATTATTCCGATTGGGACGTTCCTAAACGTCAAAACCTTCACGAGCCTTGAGTACAAACTGTCAGTACCAATGAGTAGTGGTGAGACACTCTCGGTCTACTACCGAAGTAACCTCAACACTGGTTTCCAGCTCGTGAAAGCTTTCACAACACTGAGCCTCATTGCAGACATTGAAACACCATTGAACTTTGAAAAACTGCAATGGGTGCAGTTCCAAATCATCACGTCAGCAGCAAGTGGTGGCTCAGGAGTACGTCTAAGGGAACTACGAATCAGGTAATATGAACGAAATCGAAAAACAAGAACTCAAACAGCTTATACGAGACGAGGCAACTCGTATTGCTAAAGACGAAATTAACAAAGCACGCACTCAGGCTTCGTATGGCGTGTCGCTCATTCCGTACCACACCCACAACCAAATTGACTCTGCGCCCGTGCAGTTCCTATCACTCTCAGATACACCTAAAACATACAATGGCAAAGGAGGGCTGTATGTAGCCGTAACTGCAAACGAAAATGCACTGGAGTTCAAAACTGGCGGTTCTTCTAGTAACCCATTCACTGTTACTGATGGTACATCTACTATCACCTTAGAGGCAGATAATGCGACAGCAAACTCTATTACGAGCGACATTGAGCTTGACATAGTTTCGACTGGTGGAGATGTACACATGACTTCAGACACCGCTTCGGTGCAGATAGAAGCTTCCTCAGCTACCAGTGAAGTCGGTGTTGCATCAGGACAGGACATTAACTTGAAAGCTGGTTTGGGTGGGGCAGCAGGTGTAGGGAATATCTACGCAGTGATGGACACAGAGACTGGCACGACCTCGACACGTGGGTTTCTGTTCATTCCTACCGTCAACGGCACTCCGACAGGTGTTCCAAATCCAGCTCCTTCAACTGGTGTTGCGTTATTGTATGACCGTTCAGGCAATAAGTTGTGGGTATACGACGGTGGATGGGTAGGAGTTGCACTAACTTAAAATGATACTATAAACTTATGAAGTCATTCACCACTCTATCTAACCTGTACAACACACTCTCGAACAACAGTTCGACGAACAACACCGCGCTTGGTAAACAACTCATCAATGACCAGCATCGCTACCTCATTCAGAAGTATTTTGATAACGAACGAACATACACAACAGTTACGGTTGGGGCAGAGGATTTAACGCTTACTGCAACCCTTGCAGCGGGAGATACAACGGCAACACTGACAACGACATGGACTTCAATCACGTGCCAGCAACTTGTAGTCTTTTCAAACTCAAACCAGCGCACTGTTACATTCACGCAGGGTTCAACAGCAATCTATTGGCAGACAGGGCTTACTGATACGGCGACTACCGCAATTTCAACGATTGGCGTTCAGTCATACCCAATCCCAGCAAACGTATCGAAGATTAAAAATGACACGATTACTGTTGGTCAGCTCGTCTACACACCAGCACCAGTACAGAGCATTCAAGAGTGGACAGCATTGAACGCACTCCCGTACACGTCTGATATCCCTGCGTACTTCTACATCTACAATAACCAAGTTAACTTTTGGCCAATTCCTTCGACATCAGGGAACATCATCACGTTCAATTATAAAGCGCGTGTACCTGACATGACCTACGCAGACTTTACTACTGGGACTGTCGCAATCGCAGCGGGGAGTAACGCGGTAACTGGAACGACAACTACGTGGAACACTGTTGGAACGTACCCATTGAATACAGACTTATCGTACGCCAACTTGATGATTTCAGTCACTCCTCCAAAGGGCGATGGGTTGTGGTACCCAATACAGCGCTTTACATCTGACACTGCATTGACGCTTAACTTGCCGATTGTGAGTGCGCCAGTTGCATCAGGTGATTCGTACATCATTGGACAGTTTCCTCTTTTGCAAGAAGACTTCCACGACATGATTGTGTACGGGGCTTTGCTTACGTACTACACAGCTATCTTGCCTGATAAGAACCGCGCAGCTCAGTTTGGTGCTCTGTACAAGGAACGCCTTGAATTGCTTGAGGCATACGCCTCAAACAAGAGCGTCAATGTTGACCTTGGTTCACAGCCCATTAGTAACAACCCGAACCTGTTTATCTTCGCTCCCCCTAATTAGGTGTTAAAATAATCACAATGGCAATCAGTAATTTATTGAAGAATGTGGGGTCAGCGGCATACGGTGCTGCTACAGGTCTTCCTATCGTTGGGGGTGCAGTACAAGGTATCAACGCCTTGAACACAGCTCTGAAACCAAAAGCTCCTGCGATTTCTCCACTTCAGACGGCTCTCAACTCACAACCAATGGGCACACAAACACAGTCTGGTGTTCTCGCCCCACCAAAAACAGCTGCACCTCCTGCGGTAACTCAACCAGCCACAACGGGTAGTACATCTACAACACAACAGTCACAAGGAATGACTACCCCAAGTGGGCTTTCAATAACAGGGAATCCAACGTCATACTCAGGTACACGTGGGCTATTACCGCCGCCAACTTCATTTGGTGGACTTGTAGGGACATTAGCTGATACGTCACAACGTGGTTCTGCAACTGGTCAGCAATATACAAATGCTGTTGCAGATGCAGCACGCGATACTTCGGCAGTAGACAAAGCAAATACTGACCTTGAAAATCTTCGTAAGGGATATGCAGCAGCAACAGGGAAGATTGAAACAACACAAGGACTTCCGTTAGAGTTCGTACAAGGCCGTGAGCAGGTTCTTGGTCGTCAGTACGCTTCACAAGAATCAGCCGCACAGCAAGCTCTCAACAATGCACTTACCGCACGCGGTCAGACTATTTCAGGTCTTCAGCAAGCTGGCGGGTTAGCGTACCAAGGACAGGGGCTACAACAGCAAGGTCTTCAGCAAGCTGCTGGACTTGCACAACCACAGTTGGGCGCATACGGGCAGAATTACTATCAGCCATTACAAGCTGGTCAGGGTGGCTCATCGCCTTATGGAACTGGGCCAGAAGCTGCTGCAAATGTTTCATCAATCCAAGACCAGACAAAGCTCGTAAACGATTGGTCAGCTTCACGACAGAGCGCGGTGAATATCGGTAATCAACTAACGAGCTTCCTCTCTACTCATAACGTCAACCCAGCAGACTTTAATCAAGTGAACCGTTTCTTGCAGACTCTTGCGGGCAATACATCATCGCCTGAATACAAACAGTTCTACAACTTGGTGACTGACCTTGCTAACACCTACGCTCCTGTTCTTGGTCAAGGAGATGCTTCAAACTACAAAGTACAACTCGCTCAGTCACTTCTTGACGGTTCAGCAAGCGGTAAGACACTCCCACAGATTCTTCAAGGGCTTGACCAGCAAGCACAAGCTAAGATTCTTGGGGTACAGCAGAACATTCAGAACCTTCAAACAGGTCAAAACGTTAACACCCCAGTACAGCCACAAGGAGGTAATAATCAGGGTTGGGGATGGCAACCATAACTATGCCTGACGTTTTTTCAAACGTAGACAAAGACGCACTCAACCTAACAAGGTCTATTGGTCTTGCGGAGAGTGGTAAAAACGGTGTCCCTGACTACAATGCTGTCGGTGATGCTGGTACCTCTAAAGGCGCGTACCAGTGGCAACCAGGGAACTACAAAGCAGCTGCTAAAGAGGCAGGTTTAGACCCTAATGACTTTTCACCAGCGAACCAAGATAAGGTCGCGTACTACCAAGTAAAGAAATACAAAGACCAAGGATTGCAACCGTGGGAGATTGCTTCTCTGTGGAACAGCGGTTCAAAGGACAACTGGGAAAACCACAAAGGAACTAAGATGATTAACGGACAAGTAGTCCAATACGATACCCCAGCGTACGTTTCACGTGTAAAGGAGCACTATTCACAACTTTCGGGGGCTCCTGCGTCAACGGGCGTACAGGGTGTTTCTACGTCAGGTTCGTTGGCTGAGGGTGCTCAAAACCTCGGCAACCAACTTGCTGGTCGAGTCAATGATGTTGGAAACGCAGTGTCAGGTACATTCACAGGTAAAATAAATCCACTTTCAGGAGCCTTGCAAAGTGCGGGTGCGGTCGCAGGTGGTATTAACGATGTTATCGGTGCGGGGCTTGAACTAATCCCAGGTGTCAAACAAGCAGAGAGCTTTGTTGGTAAGGGAGTTAGTGCGTTAGCGCAAACAGGCCCAGGGCAAGCCGTAATGCGTGGTGCTGAGAAGTTTGGACAGCAATACCCAGAACTCACTAAAGATATCCAGTCAGCAGGAAACATTGCGTCACTTGCGTTCCCATTGAAAGGCCCAGGGCTAGTTGGTCGTACTGCAACCCGTGCAGCAGAAGAGGGGTTGCTCGGTTCTACTCTCAAGGGTATAGCTGATAAATCACTCACGTCAAAAGCTGTGGGGCTTGTCGCACCAAAGGAAACTAAGACTACACTCAAAAACGCAATCAAATCAGGCCGCGCTGATGTGGGTGGAGGTTTCACTGGTTCAGCCTCAATCGCACCTGAACGCGCCACATTTGAGGCAGGTGAGGCAATCAAGCCGCTTGTGCAAGATGGTAAAATAACTGCCAAGAAAACAGCTATTGAAAACGCTAATGCTGTATATGATGAGATTGGGAAAGAGGCACAGACGCTTGAAGCTAACCTTAAAAAGGGTGACATTGTACCGATTGTAACGGCAGATGATTTGAAAGGGCTTACGCAACGTATTGATGCCCGCCTTCTTGAAGACCCTGACCTTGTAGGCTCTGCTTCAGAATCGGCAAGCCGTATGCTCAAGAAGTTTAATACTTTGCTCCCTGCTGGTCGCGATATTACCGCACTTGATGTATTGAACGCCCGCAAGGCGTTTGACGCATGGATACGAAGTGAGGGTAAGTCTAAGTTGCTTGACCCTGCTACCGCTAACGCCAAGGCAAAAGCAGCACGGGCTATCAGGCGTGAAGCTAATGCACTTCTCATTGAGAAGGCTCCCGATGTCGCGGTTAAACAATCCCTCGCTCGTCAATCAGCACTCTACGACGCGCTTGATTCATTCGCTGAGAGGGGTGTTCCTGAAGTTGGCACAACCCGTTTAGGACGATTTGCACAAAATCACCCTGGTATTTCAGGGTTGGTTGGTGGAGGTATTAAATATGGCCTTATTGGGGCTGGGCTTGGTGAGGGGGGTTCCCTTGTTAAGGGCTTTTTAGGAGAGTAGCCAACCTAACGAAATAGCAATTAGAACGCACCCTAAGATTAGGGGATTTATTAGAATTGCAAATATAGCAATTCCTGCCAGAGCAAGCGCGAAAGAAATACCGAACATTTCAAACCAAGTCGCAACAGCCCATTTTACAAAGTTCATATAGTCGTTGCCAAGCAGGTTACTCCGTCCATGTATGTAAGTCTAAACGTCTGTGCGTGAGCTACTTTAGCTGTAGTAGTAGCTGAGAATACTTCTGGTCTTGGGAAGGGCACAGCTCTAAACCCAGCATTGCCGTCTTGCTTTTCAAGCTTTGCACTCCCCATATAGTCCCATGTGAGTACGTCGGTGTAGGGGTCGCCCAAAGGGGTTCGTGTGGCGACTTTTGAAGTGAGGGTACATTCTGCTTCAGGGATAACAATTTGTGTGGGTGCCTCTAAAGCGACAAACTGAACCGTTTCTGCTTTAACAGGAGTGAGTTGGACACGCACTTTTTCAATCGTAGTAGAGTCCACGTCAAACGCTTGGAGAAGGGCTAGAACGGCCATGATTTGGGTTATAGTCATAATTTACTCTTTACAATTACACACTATCATACCTATCTTGTAAAGTCAATAGGTTTTCCCCAACGACTTTTGATACCCCCTTTACGTTAGATTTGAGAGGGGTATCGTTATAAGTACCCTACGGGGATTAACTATGGAACTACTTATCGGAGCTTTTGTATCGCTTTTTATCCAGTATCTTAAAAACAGCCTTAAGCTGAGTGAATACGCGACACTGGGCGCGGTTCTCGCACTTTCAGTTGTAGCCGCAGCAGTGTATTCGTACCTCATCGCAGTAGGTATGTGGGAGCCATTTCTTACGGTTCTAACGACAGCAGGTGCGTTCTACACATACGTCATTCAACGCTTCGTCAAGTAAGCGTCCCTATACCTCACGGCATTGCCACCTGCTCTTTAGTCGATTGCTAGGTGTCTGAGATTGACCGCCCGAAACTAATAGACTCGTATTTTAACCTCACTATTTCTATCGTCGCTACTCTACGTCACGTCGCCACAAATAGCCATAGCAACCACAACTGCACCTGTTGCAGTAATTGAAACACCCCTAAAGAACTGCTACGCCTTCGTAAGGGGCCGTATACCCAACCTTGCCTCTGCCGACGCCCTACGGGGCAATTCAGTGCCATTTAAGGGTGTTGTAGTGTACTTTGAGTACGTCAAAGACGACGGTACGGTAGTCCCACATTGGGCTATCATCACTTCCTTAGAAGCTACTGGCTTTTGGGTTATCGAAAATAATTACATTGATGGTGTAACTGCACCTCGTTTTGTGTTATGGAACGATAAGAATATCAAGTGGTTCCACGACCCTAATGTACCTACGACCAACGAGATAGCTACTCGGAACTAAGTAGGAGTCTAACGCTCAGTGGTCGAATACTGAGTCTGTAGCGTAAGCACAACTGCGCTATGGAGCAAGCCCCGTAAGGGGTCTTTTGCTATAAGGGTGTATTTGGGTGCGCGAGTATCCAGCTATACCACTTCCAGTTGTTACTTACGAGCGTAAGCACATCAGCTTCATCAATAGCGTAGTGTGGGTTTTCACGCCAATCAGGTTCAAAGAACAACTTGGGGTCGAAGCTACCGTTGGCGTCATTTGTATCGAGCTTGTTTCCCTTAACGTCTACTCGATAGAGTCCCCAGTGTGAATGGGCACCTTGGCTGTTTCCTGTGTTATTACCCACCGCGAGAAGTTGCCCTATCTTAACGGCGTCACCAGTTTTAACCATAGGGTCAGCGTTGTGCATAAATACCATCCATGCGTAGCACTCTAAATCAAACATCTGTAAAGGTTCGTCTGAAACCAACCGTACTTCGTTTCCACCCCCCTGCGTATAGATAACGTCTTGCACGTGAAATCCAGACACTGGGCAGTACACAGGGTATTTCAGGTCGAAGAAGTTTCGCTTTATGTCCAAACCGTTGTGCCTCTTAAACCCATACTGCTCATACAGTGGGTTTAATTCCCCCCAGTCTTGGGTGATAATCATTTCCTTCATTGGAAGGAGTAGTTCGAGTGGTTTAGCCATAGTGAGGACAACTACTTAGACACGTTTCCCGTGCAACTTCATTTCTAGGGTGTACGAGGAAACAGTACATTGGACAGTTACAGCTTACACCAGCTTCCAGTACTTCAATAGACTCGCTCATGTTGGGGGATGGTTCTTAACCCAGCAAATCAAACAAGCTGACGGAGCATTCCCATGGGGGCACTTGTACTCTTGAGGGTCGGCATTAAAAGATATTTCTTCAAAACCCATACCCTAATACTAAAACACGCCCAGTGATGAGCGTGTTTGTAGGTGGATAAGTGTTACTCGAAAACAGCAACGAAGAGCAGGTAGATTACTGGTGAAAGTACGATGGCACCCACCCCAGTTATAATTGCAGCATCTTTTAAGAATCTGTAATTTCTAACCCACCACTTCAAACCTTTTCGTCTGAACTTATCTATCGCGACCTCTACCGTCCGTGGGGTCATATAACAATCTTATCAACCCCTCCTTTGAGCAAGTTCAACTTGAACTGTGTAAGGTCAACGGTTGCAGTTGCTTTTTTAGCCCAATCGTCAGGACTCCATACCGTAATGACGAGCATATACGTTCCGTCCTGAGCTTGGAAGATTTTCTCAACACGGGCTTGAGTGATGTGTTGCCCAACCAAGTAGTCGTATTTGTACCCCGTCTTAATCTCAACAGGAGGTGGGTTGTACACCGCAAGCCCTGTTTCAGATTTATCGTTTTTAGCCATATTACTTGAGCTGGATTAGAGGAATAGAACTACCACCAAGCATAGTTGTTGGGTAGGCACCGTTCCACTTAGCAATAGCTTGGAGAGCAACATAATCAGCACCGCCTTGTGCGTTTACAGCCTGTGCCTGAATCCTGATGCTTTCCGCCTGAGCTTTAGCAGTTTCGATGGTCTGTTGTGCTTCGTACTTAATCTGTTCCAGCTTGTTTTTTGCGGCGAGTGCATTTTGTTCAGCAGTTACCTTTGCTTCAATAGCCTGATTAAAGCTCTGTGAGAAGTCAAAGTTAATGATTGAGACTGCACTAATGATGATGTTCTTGCCCTGTGCACGGTGCTCAATCGCGTCTACCAAGGCAACCTGAATCTCCTCAGTAACCTGAGCGCGTTTCGTAATCAACTCTTCTGCTGTGTAGGTTGCAGTAATCGCCTTAACAACTTCCTGTACTGCGGGGTCAATTACCGTCGCCTTATACGTTGAGCCAAGACGTGAGTACGTGTCTGCAATCATGTCAGGGTTCAAGTTAAAGTTCACAGCCACTGTAGTTTGTACGGTTTGCAAGTCTTTTGAAGCTGCGCTTGCGTCTGTTTGTTCCTTTTGAGTGCGAACATCAAACGTGTTCACTCCTTCAATAAGTGGAGTGACCCAGTTAATACCAGGGTGCGCGACGCGCTGTACAGCTCCCACACGAGTAATCACGGCAACTTCACCTGCGCCAACAATCGTAAACGGTGCGAGAGCAAAGATGAGGAACAGTCCTACAATCCCTGCCACACCTGCGATTACGAGCTTCATTCCAGTTCCGTCTTGCATTTGATTTTAATTATCCTTTAATAATCTTCTTCACAACAAACACGAACACTGCGAGGAGTACACAGACTGCTACAAACTCAAGCAATACTCCCATACGTTATTTCTCCCACGCTACCACACGCATGACTGCACCATGGACACGTTGCACAGTCATTTCTTTACCGAACGCCTTAGCGGTTTCTGACATTGATTTTGTTGCGCGGAACTTTGCAGTAATCTTCTGGTCTACATCACTTGGCTTACGTGCTGTACGTGACCGCTTTGAATACTGTCGGTATTCGTCCTTAAAGGATTCAATTTGCTTGAGGGACATATACCGCGCCATGATACTTGCTTGGAAGTACCTTGGACGCAAGTGTTTAATTTCTGTATCTGTTACCATAAATCTTAATTTAATCTACTAATCTGATAATACTTAAATTGTACTAAATAGCAGTAATTATGCAAGTACTTTATCCACCTAAATACCCCCCCTGAATAGCTCAATAATTGAGACTTCAATACGGGGTTTTGCTTTATTATAATCTTTATACAGGTGGAGTTCTTGTATTTGTTTGTCGTCTTTATAGACAATCCCACTCAACGCATCGAGTATTAACTTGTTTTGGTTATCGAGGTCACGGGTTCGTTTCGTTCCAAAGTAAAAGCGAATAGTTACTGCAACTGGTGCAGTAATAACTGGTTTGTGGTACTGCGATTTAGCCTCCCACTGGTACTGCTCTTTTAGAGCCTTCCCATCATGCGTCATGTAAGTACGAGGGTGATTCCCCATACACACAGAGCGGTAGATACTCTGCGTACTTTTAGCTTCACCACTAAGCGTGATAGTTTCCATACTTGTTATTGAGATAGTTCCTCTGCACTTTCCAATAGACTCTGTCGTATTTTGCCATGTCCTTGTCTGTCATACGGTTGATGGCTACCCAGCGATGAAAATCCTTGTCCAAGTCGCCTGAGTCCATGAATCTATCAACTCCATGATGATAGGCACAGACAGGAAGTATTGCGAACACGTCGTCCATCCTTTTACCGCCGTAATATAGGGCGTGTTCGTGCGTCAGACGGCCCTGACAGTTACCCTCTGCATGACGAATACACTTCTTATAAAAGGGGTCAGTCTTAATGGCCTCCTTAGCTTCTTTGGTTAGTGGCCGTGAGATTCCCATTTCACATCATGTACTTACGAAAGAACCATCCTGTTAAACAACCTAGTAAGAGCCATAGGAGTATCCAGCCAATCACAGTTTCTTGTGACACTTTTTACAGTGGCACTCCATTACGGTTTCTTCGTGTTCACACTCTTCGTCCTTACCGTCAGTCAGTTGCTTTTTAATTTTCGTTAACGACGTTGCTTTGTCGTCAGGGAACTCACGCGTCGGATATTTGTCGTAAATCTTCAGCGCCCAAAAGAGGTTACGCTCACCCATTTGCTTATTCGACAAACGGTTGTCACGCGCCACTGCTAGAACGAGTTCAGTAATCCCCGTTCCGTTTTCTTTTTCAAACTTGCGTAACGCTTCACCCGTCAACCAAAACAAGTCAATCTTTGCTTGCTGGAACTCGTAGACCTTTTCAGTAATCAGCGCGTCAATTTCTTCTATAAGACCACCCAACGCTTCTTCATTGATGACACTAAGCGTATTTCCACTCATAACCTTTGACTGTCTTAGTTCTACCTTTAACGGCAGGTATTAAAGCCGACGGCGTAACCCCAACTGCGGCTGCGGCCTGTCTTAACGAGGCGAACCTACCAACTATAACTCCTAAGTCAATTTGCAAAATTGGTTTGCTACAAGCTGCTTTACTTCTCGCTATTGCAATAGCAGTATTTGGGAAAGGTTTCCCAAGCTGTTCAAGCCTACGCCTAGCTGTCCCCTCTCGATTAAACTTTTTACCGAGTGACGCTAAGCGCAGTCGTTCTCTACCCGACGGAGTAAGGTCGTATTTGGCATGGCATGGGCGGCACAGTTGCATAAAACTATCACGCTCTTTTTCATACTTGAAGCCCCGCCGAAGAGCCCAATTAAAGTTGGTGCTTTGTTTGGGACAAAGTGGGTTGTCGCAGTGGTTGGCCTTACCATAAGTAACTTTTAGCCAGTGGTGAACGTGCGAATACCAAACCCCCTTGGTTTCACACAAACCATTAAGTGCTTCTTCGTTTATTACTGTTAGTTCATTCATGAGTTAAGTATACTGCACGTTTTTACACTGGGTAAAATCTATCCACAAACAGCCTCAAGTACTTAATAGGCCCTAAACGCTTCAAGGACGCGACCTCAGCTATGTTCCACTCAATGCTCGGCTCAATGGTCAATCGTTGCTTGTCGAGCAGAATCAGGGCTTCCAGTGGTGGTATATGGCGTTGGTACCAAACTTTGCGGGCCCTAAAGGGTTGAATGGTTAAGTACTGCGCGTTTCGACGAACTAATTCTGCTTCGAGCCACGACAGACGTTCGTTAATGCGCGCGCAAATCATGTCGCGCCACGGCATTTTCATAACCGCAGGGAGCGTGGTCGTGTCGTAGTAGTACTTTGCCTCGTATATTTCAATTTCAGGTACGTTTGAGAGGCCACCCATGTACACAGCGTCCTCCACTGTATCAAACGCAGCCAAGAAGCGTTTTGCACGTTCTGTAGGTGGTTCTACAAGCCAGTCCATACTAGAAAGCGTCTTCGGTTAGGTAGTGATTGTGGTGGTACGCAGTGAAGAACCCTAACTTACCCGTACGGCGGTTTTTGAACACGACAATTTTTGCTTTGCAGTCATCTTCCTCAAGTGCTTTGTTACCCTTTTTCTGGGTGCCGTCGTTGTCGTTCTTAATACGCCACACCCCAAGTACCGTGTCAGCGAGGCGAATAATCATTCCTGAGTCACGAATGTCACTCATGCGTGGGTCACGGTTAGTGTCGCTGGGTACGTCCTTGCAGTGTGCAATTAAGTACACAGTTAAGTCGTGGTAAATAGCGATTTCCTTAATGCGCGCAACCAAGTCGCCAATTTCAAGCGACAGGTTTGAGGTGAACTGTGAGGAACTAAAAAGTTGATGCACGTGGTCAATAAACACGGCCTTTAGTTTTGAACCTTCTTCCTCGTACTTGACCTTAGCCTCGATGATGCGGTCTTCAATCCAGTCAATCATTTCGTATTTGCGTTTGTGCTTTGCCTCCCAACGCTTCACATACTCCTCGTCTGTGTGGTCGATAGGCGAGCGTGGCACGTAGAACATCGGCATTTCTGCGTCACCGCTTTGAATCTTCTCAAGGAACTGACGTGGCGTAACTTCGAGGGTGAACCATAAAGACTTTTCTTTAGCCCGTGCCATGTTTTTTGTAATGGACATGAGCAGGGTAGTTTTGCCTTCACCCGTTGGCCCAGTAACCAACACTAACTCCCCAGCCTCAACACCACCACCTAAAATACGGTCAAGTGACACCATGCCCGTTGCTGCACTATGTGCAGTACGTGGTGATTTAGCTATCTCGTCGGCTAACTCCTGCGAGGGAATAACACGGTCTTCGCCCTTGTACTCATACAAAAACTCCTCGTGCTCAAACAGTTCGGAACCCTTGGGGTGGTTGTTTTTCATTTTTCAGCAAGATACTTGTTAATAGCACTGGCGTTGAAGCACTTGTAGATGTTCGTCGGGTCACTTGGCTCACCATCAAAGAAATTGTCAGCAATCGCCTTGAGGTCGCTCTCTGAGGCCTGTTTGGTGAACTTCTTAACGTAACCGTAGCCCTGGTTAACCAACGGCCTACCGACTAATTTAGAGGCATGAGAAAAGAAATATGCACTCACACGAGTTGCTATGGGGTCACGCCCAGCCTTCTTTACCGTAGCCATCTCACCAGTATCAGCATCTATACTTGGCCCTTCGTCCTGTGATTCGTTCTCGTTGTATCCCCTGAAAGGCATGTTGTTTTTCTTAGCTGTTAAGTGAGCACGTTTTCCAAACGTGTCTATTGTCTTTTGTATATTGTCTATTGTGTGTGGCGTGGACGCCCCTAGCAAATTGGCTTGTACGCCCCTACCCCCCAGTGGCCGTGGTGCCACTAGCCAACTCGAATAATCCTTGTTTAATCCATAAACACTATTGTTTTTTGTGAGTATCTTTAGTGCCACCAGTCGCTTGATAATTCTGCACACACTCCTGCGGTCTAATCCAGTCCCGTACTCAAACTGAGTAAGGCTGATGTAGTCGGTCTTTTTGTTGTAGCCATACGTCTTACGGACTACGAATACCAACACATTTATCTCACGCCCCGCTAGGGGCACACGCGCCACTACCTCCACTAACTCTGTAGCTATCCTGACATACCCATTTTCGACCTGTGGGTTAGCCATACCTCACACACATAAAAGGCCCAACACTGCTGTTGCACAGTGCGGGGCCATTAACGAGTGCGAGTTGCAACAGACTCATACAACAATCATACACCCAGTTTTTGCTGCATCGGTTGCAGTGGATTCTTCGGTGGATAACTTGGACAGTTCAAGCAATGTAGGGTGTCACCTCGTCCTACCTTACAGTGAATATACCCAAAATATCTCTGACAGTACCCGCATTGGAGTGGTTCTCTTTCGGAGTCCATAGATTCATGCTACCATATAAAGGGCATGAATAAACGACTCCAATTAGCTGGAAAAAGGTTTGGAAGACTGATGGCGGTTAAGTCAACTGACAGGCGGAGTAAACGCGCCATTGTATGGGAGTGTATTTGTGACTGTGGCAACGTTCACTTTACAACTTCTGAAAGACTGAATAATGGCACGGTTAAGTCTTGTGGGTGTCTTTCCAAGGAACTAATTCGATTACGAAATACCTCCCATGGAGAGACTGATAGCAGGTTGCACATAACATGGCGAAGCATGAAAAATCGGTGCTCGCTTACTGTTAAAAAAGTCAATCCTGATTACGGAGGCCGTGGGATTAAGGTATGTCATGAGTGGCAAGAGTTCGTACCATTCCGAGATTGGGCACTCGCGAATGGTTATAGAGATAATCTGACTATCGAGCGTGTAGACGTAAACGGTAACTACGAGCCCTCAAATTGTACTTGGATATCAAAAGCACAACAGCCCAAAAACTCACGGCAGGTGCGCATGATTGCCTTTAACGGTAAGCAGATGATTCTGTCTGAATGGGCTGAACATTTGGGGGTCAAATATTCAACGCTGCACGCAAGAATAAACAACTATGGGTTGCCCATTGAGATTGCCCTACGGAAGCGAGTGAAAATGGGGCCTAAAAAGGTTAGTCGAGTTTTCTAGCCCACAGTTAGGGCAATTAGATGGTTCGCGTTCTTCATTTTTAGAGTTTGATTTTCCCAAAAAACAAATATGAGAACCAGTTTGTAGTCATGTACAACACGCGCTGGTACCAGTAGGTTCTGACCTCAAATGTTATGCTCTCTTTGCTCCACCAAGGTTTGCGAGTTTTTGGTTTAGGTTTCAAGTCGTTTACCTCATCCCACAGATTGTCTATGAGAGTAACGATTTTTGCTTCTAGCGCGTCAAAGTCTTCCTTGGTTGCGGGCGTTACTTTTTTCTTTTTCATACCCTAAAAATCCTTCTTATTGCCCATGTAGGCGTAGCTGGTACGGTTTATCTCATCCATCGCCTCGTAATCCGAGCGATTTTTGAGCATCCATGCCAGTACGTCATCAAGCGTTGTTAATTCTTTGCTCATTGTCCCAAATGTAATAATCAATAATCTTCGTTGCAGTCGCAATCTCTTCAGGTGTTAGTTTTTCGTTCGGCTCAGGAAACGCAACCTTGTACAGTGACCCTTTTACTTCTGTTTCATTGTCCATGCGCGTGGTTCTTCTAAGTAACTAGTAACACGACTTACAAAGTCGTTGACCGCCATCCGTCGTTTACCTGTGAATTGTCCCTTAACGTGGTGCATGGCGGCCATGAAGTCGTAGGCAGTAAGCCTTTGCTTCAAGTTTCGTTGCATACATCAAAAAGGTATAGCGTTTGGGTCTTCGTCAATCTGTACTGTAGGAATCTTTTCCACAGGTTTATCCCCACCTACAACTTCAACTGTATAACGCGTTTCTGTTGTCTTTCCAGTGCGCTGAATACGAACCCAAGCGTCAGGTGCAGGATTAGCTTGTTTGAACGCGATGAAGAATGGGGTCGATTTGCTGTCTAATTTGCGTACTACGCCCTCTTTATCAGCAAAGGTGTACTGGAACGTCTGTCCGACCTCTAACACGTCGTTTTTGACCAAATAATCAGTTTCTACTGCCCCGTACTTAGGGTTGCGTGAAGCAATCTTTTCAACCCCCTTAATCTGCAAGGTTGCACCCTCACCATCAAACTCGTCAGGCTTCACCCAATCGTTACCGAGCTTCTCTGCTGCTTCGTTCACATCTTCTGGGAACACGCTGTCCATAGTGTTAGTTTAATTTACTTTTAATTTACGAGTATTGTACCACCGTTTTCTTTGAACGATTTCTGGTATGTGTATATCCCCACACACTGTGCGAACACACCCTTGTACCCCTCAACATTCTCAATGAGCACAGGTTTTAGTGTCTTTGCACCAAAGGGTACAATCACCAACCCGCCAACTGGCTTGAAAAGTTTTTCCCAGTGTGACCCGTCAGCGTCACCGTACCCAGTTTCGTCAAGCTGCGTTGCGTATCCTGCACATTGCACAAACTGGTTGAAGTATGCCTCCTTAGAGGATTTGAAGTCTATGACCACCACCAGACCCGATTTGAGCAAAGCTACGCAGTCAACGATACCGCCAACCCACAACTCTTTTGAATAGGTGTTTTTTTCGGTAAAGATAAAGCGTTCAACGTACTGCTGTGACCATTCTGCGAATGTTTTGACCTGTGCGCTGTGTTCGTCCGCCGACGGGAGTGGCTTACCATCTACTGCAACACATGCAGTAACGTACGCCTCCAACAAGGCGTGCATGTCAGTACCCGCTTCGGCCTTTTCACCGCGGACTTTTGACCAAGCGTTCACTGCGTCTTTGAAAGCGTTTTCGTTCTCCCACCAATAACCGTCTTTGCCAACCGTTGTTTTTTTGGTTTGTTCAAGGTAATCAACCGCACATTGCGCCCCCCACTTTGCAAGAAACGGTGGCATCACCTCTTTCACAACAGTACTTGTGCCCATCAACGGCGCACCGTCGAGCGTATGTACGTGGTCTGCCTCATTAAAAACATATTTCATAATTTACTCTTAATCTAATAACACCTAGTATTCTACCACGACTATTCACCTACTGAAGTGCTGAGTTCTGCGGTTTGACGATTTTCACGTCGTGTCCCTTATCTGTACGATGAGCGGACATCCTGCCTGTCGCCTTCAAGACGCAGTGTGCATATACAGGTTCACTCTAGGTGTTACGCGTTAAGACTTTTCAGCGACTCACGCTACAAGTATATGTAGTAACCCCGTCGTTTCCGTACTTCAGTGAACTTAGAAGTTCTACCGCAGAACTAAATACTCCAGTGTATGAGTTGCGGGCTTTTGTGCGGGAGAGCTAGCTATCTCTAGGGAGCTACCCTAGTTTCGGATACGGCTAGATTGCCCGCCAGAAACCAACAACGATTGTAAAGAACTTAGAGCTATAGAAGCTCAGCCCGTAATTCCATAGACCTATGAAGCTACGGGCGGAACCCCCAGTGGACTCCGTTGCTACCACTTCATTGAAGCAATAGCGGTTTTGCGGATTTTTACCTCCCCATGAGGCATCCATAACTATACCACACCCTCTACATAGGGTGGGGAGGTAATCCCCTATTTCTGCGTTAAGAGTGAGAGGACGTCCTTAATTGGGATAAGTTCTACACCTTTAGCGTCCCATGTTCTAACTCCGTCCCTCTGGTCTGTAGTTTCGAGGTATTTTCGTATCTCCTCCTCACGGTTCTTTACTGCAAGGGCGATTTCGGAACGAATGAAGTCTTTGACCGCTGTCCAATCAAAGTGCGTATTAGCTCGCAATGGAGAATTGATAAACCGTATCGTACCGCTGTCAACTGGCTTATCAAAACGTACATTAAACCGTTCTTCCATCGTGTCTGTAGGTGGTGGAGTGAAGTCATTGTCTAACTGCTTGTCCATTTTAACGGTAAGGCTTGAACCTCCTTGATAGTACGTTGGTGGAGTATCTACACTGGAGGTAGAGTGGCAAATACAAGTAGGTTTTATGCACGCACCAAGTCCAGTTGAGTTAAAACTAAACGACATGCAAGCCTCGCAACAAGGGGTAGGGGTTGAAGGGTTATTCATGTTTGTTTTGCAAAGTTGTTAGCCCACATCATACAGAAAACCCCCGCAAAGATACGCCAATCTACCCACAATAGTAATGTCACGCCAATTGCAGCCATGGCGAGTATTGCAAGTCCTTTTAATTCTTTTTCAGTCATACGCCCTCAATTAGTTAATCTCTTGTAATGCTTCTTCGATGGTCATAGGGTTATTTGTTGAGTGTTTCAAACACAATTCGGTTAGGGAATACGCCGTGAGCAATGTATACGCTGCTGAATGGTGGATTGAGCGAGGGCTTTTGCTCCTCAAAACTCTTGAAGAAAGCGATACGCTTGTTGAGGTACATAATCTCAAAGTCATTGTCGCGGAACATATTGAAGCGCCGTTGACTTTCAAAGATACCGACCACACCGACCAACATAGCGAACTTTGCTTTGAGTGCGAACAAACGCTCAAACACCTCATTTTTGAGTGAGTACGGCGGGTTGCTGATTATGTAGTCGTAGTGCTCGTCAGGTGTGTAGATAAAGAAGTCTTGTCCACTCTCCAAGTGGGTTGCGATTACTTTGTTGCCACGCGCACGAAACATTTTTACGAAATGGCTATCTTCCGTGTCAAACGGGCACCATATTACTGCCTGTGTTGAGACATAACCGAATAACGGCTCAACTGCGTATTCTGGGGTGTAAAACTCGTCATTGCCACTACCTGCTACTTTATCCATTTTCATATCCCTTCCTGTTCCATAAGCTGAGTAATTTCCGCACGCAACGTGTTACCCCAATACGCTGGGCTAGTATCTCGTCCCATTGCTACATTTGGGTCATGCTTATCTATTAAGCACCGCACTTCCTCTAACGTAGCCTTTCTGGTTGCTTTGATGAGGGAGGAGAGGGAGTCTTTGATTTCTTGGTGAGCCCTTTCAAAACCCGTGCCTCCAGCTTTTGCGATTATTACCCAATTTTCAATAGAGGTGGCAATTTTAACCATTGCTTCCTCCACTATCGACTCTACTGTTGGTTGGTGTTGTGTGGTCATACAGTTCCTTTACCCCTCTTCCTCTGTACCTGAGTGGGGAGTTTATAGGTAATGGTGCATTGGATTACGGTGTAGTTCTTTAGAACGTCCCGCATCACCTCTGGGTTTGAGTGGTATGCAAGCTCTCTTAATTTATCTTCGGCTAGTTTTCTTGTTTCAAAAAGCTCACTTGCAATATCGTCATACCGATAGTGGTAAACCGAATACCCCCTAACCCTCTTCTCTCGTACTCGTGTTGGTGGGGTTTTCTTCATAGGGTTAGGAATAAGTTTTGAAGTCAGCTTCATCGAAGTAAAGATTAAACTCGCCAGTCTTCCCGTCACAATCAACCATGACGCGTCCTCCGTTCTTCAAGTATAACCACACACCGTCTTTGCTGTTCTTGTCCATGTCGTAATTCAAGGCACCTCGCTTTTCGAGCAAACGAAACCCCGAATCGTGGAGCCGCCGTGTTGCTTTAAAGATTATTTTTGCCATACAGTTTTCTATCCTCCTATAGTGTCAGTTGGTAAACTTGCTCTGCATTTGTAGTGCGCCGTATGAAATGCTGTTTGTCTATCGTGCATATCCTCGTCAGCGTATGCACCAATAGCTTGATAGATAAGTTTTGCGCCGCAAGAACAGGTTTCAGTTATATTTTGTATACTCATACCCATTACTTCTGTGTTAATGCGGATAAAAACTTTTCTACTTTTCCGAGTATCTTTTTATCAGTCGTTTGGATGTAGAGCTTTGAACCGAACAAAGTACCGATGAATGTAGATGCCTCCTCTACTGCGGTGTTTTGTGGGGTGGTCATGCGGTTTGGATTAAATCGTCACCAGTAACAATACTTTCTGAACCGTCGTATTCGTGTATGTAGAACTTTTCTCCCACAGGTAGCCATTCAATTTCTAGTTCATCAGCACCACCACAATAGGCACCAGTAATGTTTAAGTTCTCCTCGCACCATTCTCTTGTTATTTCGCCTTGGCGGTTCGCTTCAATCATTGTAATAACCTTCGGTTCAAATGGCGAGATGTCTTTGTTCCAAGTAGTCCAACCAGCACCAAATCCTCGCGATATAGCTACAGCAACCTTCCCGTCCCGTATTACTTTGTCCATACCGTTCATGCTTGATTTTGTTCTGATAAGAGGCTCGCTTCGTAAGCGTCTATCCACTGAGCTAGAGTTGGTTCAATACCCTGTTTACGATAATTTTTTAGTGACTGTCGCATAGCTTTAACTAATTCCAGCATTAAGGTGGTACTTCCTGTGTCTAGTTTTGTTCTCATAGATTTGTAACTAACTCACGTTTAGAGCCACAGTTTTCACATTGAGCACCGCCCACGACCATAGGAGCCGCGCAACATTCTGATAATGGTGCAAGATGCTCTCCCGTTTCCCACTCGCTTAGAGGCAGAAAGACCTGTGTATAGTGGTCGCGAGTCCCTTCTTTGAAATGGAGCACGGTGCCAACTTCCTTGAAGTGCTTAACTGTTGTGCGGTAGTGCAGACGTTCCTCAGTTTCAAACACGTCGATAACTGCATCACTTGGAAGTTTGGTGTTGAGCACTTCGTAGTCAACACCCCATGCATTGAGTTTGCGGAACAGGTGTTTTGACTTCTTTGCGAGCTTGTGGAATATCTTCCCCTGCAACTTACCTGCGATTTTCCCGTCAGTGAGTGTTATGTCCATAGTTGTTTAACGTTCGTGATACTTACGGTGGATTTCTAATTTACGTGCCTCATCACCCATACCGTAGCTTCGTAGCTCGTCCTCTACTGCAACCATTGCAGTAAGGTTGTTGTCAGCCATAGCCTCCTCCCAGCGTTGCCTGGCTTCCTCTTTGATTAGGTCATTACAAGGATGTGACATGGGGTTGTGCTTCCTTAACAAGCTCATTCAGCTCGTCTTGAGTAATAGTCCCAAAGTACATACCTGAGCTAGTGCTGATTTCGTACTTCACCTCCTCGTCTGAAGCCCATTTGGTTATTTTCATATAATTTATTTACTCTTAATACTCTCTACCTGCGCTAAGTACTTAATAATGTTAGCACCAAGGATTTGATACTGCACGCCACTTGTCCCCCTTTTGACCAGCACGGCATCGAGGTACTTATTAGTCAGCTTGTCAGCTCCAGCGAATGATTTCATTTGCTGGTAACTTTGTATGTGTGGGATAAGGCCGTCACGCACTATTTCGTAGAATGTATACAGTTTTTTAGGGTCGATTGGTGCTGAAACTGGGTCAGAAAGAAGCATAGACTTTTTCCCCCTATTGCAGGTGTGACAGGAAGTAATAAGGTTTTTGATGTCATTTGTACCACCCTTGCTGACTGGGTGTATGTGGTCTACCTCTAACACGACATGAGGAGCTTTAGCACCGCAGTATTGGCAGGTAAAGTTATCGCGCTTAAACACGCGGAAGCGTTTCGATGAGTCGATTGAAGCTAATTGATGTCCTGTGTCCATATTACTTGCATAGTGGTGAGAATATAACCCAAGCCTCTTTACTGTACACATCCCCTGCAAAGCCCTGTGACCGCGCAGAATCAACAACACAGCGTTGAATCACATCGAGCTTAGTGTTGTACCAACTCGACCATGAAATCGTAGCCATGAACGCAACCGCAAGTAGTGCAGTACTCAGGAGAAATGTTTGTAGTCGGTTACTCATAGTCAGCTAGTTTTCTTTTAATCTCACCATGCAACGAAGCTACCCCTAACATAAACGCACCCAACTCGTCTTGAGTAAATCCTCCTTCCTCTTTGGCACGCTTAATCAACATTTCGGTTAAGTCCGCAACAACTAACTCACACTCTGTCTTGTTCCAAATCATAGTTTTTTGTCGTAATTTCTAACTGCATTAAGTACTACAATATCTTGGTCTGTAAAGGTTGCCGTGTCAGAAGTGTTCCAAACACCGTCAGTTAGGACACAAAGCAATGTGCGTACATCTTTTGCGTCGTCGAGGTTGTAAACCTGTCCGTGTGCGCCTACTGTGTTTTTATTCATACTGTTGTTGCTTTATCTAGTAATTCCTTACCCCACTTCTCTGCGTACTCCATAATGTTGTTCACGTCCTGTGTTTCAAGCCAAGCGTCGAAACGTTCAGGCATATCGTCTTTAATCACCCCGTCAAACGCTCCTTTGTTGTACGCCACCATTTCTAAGTAATTCTCAAAGTCGTCGTAACGTGTGCCATTTGGTGCAGTAATCATAGTGTCTGTAACTTCATTACTACCTCGTCAATCTCACTCATACGCAAGTTGTCGTACTTCTTGAAGTTGTAGGCATAACCACGAACAGCGTCGTAAGTAGGCATTAACTTCTTGTTCCAACAAGCGGCCAATAAATCTCTTTGTGTTTTAGTCATACTCATTTAATTTACTAATATACAGGCAATGTAGCAGACCTCAAATAGTATGTCAATAGTATTACAAACAGGCTGGGGATAAACTCACTGCACCCCTTGCAGTAGGGTATAGTTACTCTATGTCGCCGTCTGCCGAGTACCTGTCCTCTATCATTACTCCGCTTTTGTCGGAGCCTTCTTCATTGGTCATTAAGGAGTCCCAAGACGCTATGGGTACCCTGTTGAACGTCCAACTGCACAATTCAGATATGCCACAAGTGATTGGTAAAGGAGGGGCAACAGCAGACGCAGTGAGAACGCTCGTTCGCACCTTTGGTGGTCTTAATCAGGCTCGTGTTGCAGTGAAGTTCGATGAACCAGAGGGGGGCCGTTATCATAAAAATAAATAACTATGACCACTGAGGAACGTGTCCAGGACTTTATTGAACGCTACGGCAAACTCGTTGAAGAGTGCAAGGTAGACTGGGCTAACTACCCCGTGTATGTCCCTGACGGCCAGGGTGCGTTTAAGGTCGTCATTCAGTCAACAGCAGTTGACATGACCAATGTGCCAGTTAAAAGCAACCTGATGGACAATGTTTAAACGCCTCAAGACGCTCGCCATGCTGTCCAAGGTTCTCATCTCGCAGAACCCTGATGGTGCAGTAGAGCTTGATTTTAAGAACGTAGTGAAGGACATCAAGCCTAAAGGCAAAGCAGTAATTGTAGAGGACAATCCGCTAGACCAATTCCCATCTCACGACGAAGAACTAAAATGATTATCCCATTGAACGGCCATTTGGTTATCGAACCCCTTGAGCACAAGGAGTTTATACCGTCTGAGAGGATGACCTATGAAGAGATTGGCGTCGTCACCCATAATGGGTCTAACCCTTCTGCGTTAGGTTACACCACCTCAAGTGGCGGGGCTGGGGGGTTTCTAGCTCCCTACCCACAAGTAGGGGACAAAGTATATTTTGATTCTTGGATGGTAAGCAAGTTCCCCAACGGTAAGACTGGGGAGTTTTATTGGCTTGTCCCGTATGCGAATGTTAAAGCTTATGAGCCAGTACCAAAAGAGTGAGTGTAAAAATGGGTACCTGCATAGGTACGTGATACTCGAAAATCACAAAGGAGGCTTGGTAGAGCGATGCGATAGGTGCGGTGACAAACAATACTTCCCCCATGACACACCAAACTGGAAATACCTCGAATACCACATACGCCAAGCACTCCAAGTAACTGACCCTAGATTCCTCAGAGAATACCCACAAGCACACAAATCATGAACGACAATATAATTTCAAACACAGAGGCACGTAACAAGCTCATTGCTGGTGTACGTAAGTGTGCTGAGGCAGTAGCAGTGACGATGGGTACGGGTGGTTCAAACGCAATCATTGAGGCTATTGAAAGGCCAGGTCATTTGCTCACGAACGATGGCTACAGCATCATCAACAGTATCCAGCTCGCTGACCCGTATGAAGATATGGGTCGCAAAATCCTTTTAGAGGCAATCAATCGCGCCAACAACCAGTCAGGGGACGGTTCGTCAACTACGTGTGTACTGACCGCTGCAATCCTTGAGGAGGGCCTAAAACACCTTACAGACACGTCTCCTATGGAGCTTAAACGCTCGTTAGAGGAATGTATGCCACTTATTGAGGCATCAATAAACGCACAGAAGCGTGACATCACTGTCGATGAGGTAGGCAAGGTAGCATCTATCAGTGCTGAAGACCCTAAAATCGGTGCAATGATTCAAGAGATTTACCAGAAAATAGGCAAGGATGGCATAATCCACTGGGACATCAGTAAGACTTTTGACGACCACTACCTGATTAGCGACGGTATAACCGTTGACGGTGCAGGGTACGCAAGCCCGTACATGGCTGATTGGGCAGTCACAGGAGAGATTATGCAGTTCGCCAAGATGAAAGCACCAGAAGTGTTGCTCGTGAAACAGAAAATCACCACAGCGTCTGACTTCAATGTTCTGTTCTCGCAGATGAACGACAAGGGGCTCAAGGACGTTGTTGTGTTCTGTGATGAGTTCGATGTAGCTGTACTTCCGTCACTGCTCAAGTTAAGGACAGAGCGTGGCTTTAGGACACTATTGGTCAAGATGCCGACCCTTTGGAAAGACTGGTGGTACGCAGACCTCGCAAAGGCAACAGGTGCAACGATTATAGACCCTATTGGTGGGTTGTCCTTTAAGGACATGAAGTTAGAGCATCTAGGACACGTAGATAACATAACGGTCACAAAGGACACGACCTATATCGAAGGTATCAAAGACGTTACTGCACACGTTGCAGTACTTTTGGATGAAGACACAGACGACTCAAAGCTGCGCGCATCACGCCTTAATACCAAAACAGCACGTTACTTTGTTGGTGCACCAAGTGACAGCGCACTCTCGTATAAGCGACTCAAGGTTGAAGACGCTATCAGTGCCTCATATCAAGCTCTTCAGGGCGGTGTGGTAGCGGGTGGGGGTGTCGGGTTGATGAGAATTACTTTCAAAACACTGCACTCAACAGTTGGTGGGAATATACTTGCTCAAGCCCTCTATTCGCCATTTGTGCAAATTGGTAAGAACGCAGGTATAGACATTCCAGTTGGCACAACTTTCAAGGAAAATCAGGGGTACGATACAAGGACAGGCAAGCTTGTCGATATGTTTGAAGCTGGTATTACTGACCCAGCACCAGTAGTCCTCAATGCAGTACGTAACGCTGTGTCAGTGGCAGCATCAATACTCACCGCTTCAACAGTGATTCAACTTCCACGCCCTGATATAGCTGACCAGCTTATCCAAGCGATACTCACTAAAGGGATGCCACAATGAAAAAGAAAAGTACACAAGCCTTCAGAGAGATAATGTTTACTCGCGATATATTGCGAATCCTACAGTTTAAGGGTGCTTATATGAGATTTCCTTATACGTGGAATGGTGAACGACGCTCTGCTGATGTACACGCAAAAGACATATTTAAAGCCATTAAATGGGATAAACCGCTATGAGCGTCTTCAAACTCTACGGACAGTGTGAAATGCAAGGCCCTAAGCACTCAGGTTTCTTTATCCGCCACCGTAAAGTACCAATAGTCGGAGCAGGTATTACTGCACGAAGTCGCAGCCCAATGTGTGGTAGCTGTTACCGCAAGTTATTAAAAATACTAAAACCACATGGACACGATAACAATGAGTAAGCAGGAGGACGGTAACTGGGTAGGCGAGAGGACGTGGAACGGACGCACAGCAAGCATTAGGGATGTCGGCCCTGAAACAGTACTGCAACGCCTATTGACGCACGAATAAGGTGCTACTATAGAAGCAAATGTCAGGTATCCTCACCAAACAAGACATCAAGTTTGTTGAAACCTTTGTTGAAACGGGTAACGGAACCAAGGCTGTACAGAAAGCATACAAGGTAAAAGACCCAAATTACGCAGGAGTAAAGGCGCATGACCTTCTAAGAAAACCTAAGATTGAAAGGGCTATAGCTGAGGCTATACCAGATGACGTATTAGCGCAGAAGCATATAGAGCTATTTGACCAAAAACGAGTTGATTACTTTGTGTTCCCTAAGGGAATGACAGATGAGGAGATTGTAGGCCATGTGAACTCTGTGGGCATTAAGGTCATTACGGTTCGTGAGTCAGACAAAGGTAAAATGGCGTTCTATTCTGTACCCGATGCTAATGCAATTAAGAACGCTTTAGAGATGGCATATAAAATCAAAGGAACCTACGCTCCTGAGAAGTCGCTGAACATAAACGTAGAGGTCGAATCCGATGAGGTAGTGCGAGCACTCACGGACAAACTCAATGGAGTATACAAAGGAACAGGTAGCACAAGCGATGGAGGGTCTTCCGTCGTTGTGGATACTGAAACACAAGATTAAGAACGAAGCGGGTACGCCTATAGATTTCACTAAGCGCAAGTTCTTGTGGGACATTTACAATGACCTCTCACAGAACCAAGTACTGCTCAAGCCACCGCAAATTGGCGCAACGGTGATGAACACTTTGAAGTCGCTCTACGTAGCTAAGAAGCTCAAGAAGCAAATCATTTACACACTACCCACACAGGGTGACGTACAAGACATGGTTGGTGGTTCGTTTAACCGCATCATCGCGCAGAATCCTGTATTGATGAGTTGGGTGAAAGACCACGACACCATAGAGCAGAAGTCAGTAGGGGACTCAATCATCTTTTACCGAGGATGTGTAGATGAACAAACAGAAGTGCTTACTGAGAATGGCTGGATGAAGCTTGGTGGAGTAAAGATTGGTGATAGGCTCCCATCACTCAATACCGTTACAAACACAGTAGAGATGGACAACGTACTAGACCTAAGCGTGTTTAGGGTTGCAGACGGCGAGAAGATGGTACGGATTAAGAGTCGTCAAATAGACCAATTGGTAACAGCTGACCACAGGTGTGTAGTAGCAAAGCGTACATTTGCTGGCGAAAAGGGGCCGCTACGCATCGAACGCGCGCATACTCTCGTGGGCAAAACGTCCGCGTATGTTCCTATGCTACATAACAAGATACAGATGCCGTATGGTTCTGTTGGTGATGTATCTTTCTACAAGATACTCGGATGGGTAATAGGTGATGGTTCCTATTGGACAAAGCGTGATAAGTACACCACAAAAACAGGTGACAAAGTTGCAGTATCAAGAAAAGTAACCATCATACAGTCTAAGTTTTGTGACGAACTTGAGGCCGACCTAGCAAGTGCTGGTATTGGATACTATAAGAAGCGGCACAACGGCTCCTGTTGGCGGTATGAGTTAAACGCCAAGGCTTCAGTTGCCATCAGAGACGCAGTACCCGACAAACAACTCTCGTACTCTCTTATATTTTACGCGACCCCCTTTGAGAGGGATGCCCTGTTAGATGGTTTGTTGATGAGCGATGGCAATAATACAGAGGGGACTAAGTTCTATCAGAACGCAGGACAAACAGCAGATGCTTTTCAAGCACTGATGGTTTTACTAGGGTCTACTTCATCACAGCAGAGTAGCCGTAAGGCTAGAACTGTGAGTATCAAAACAACTGCGTATGCACAGGTAAGGGCGAAGTATGAGGAATATAGCGGACTAGCATGGTGTCCCACTACAAGGAATGGGACTATCTTTATTCGTAGAAATGGTTTGGTATCAGTGACAGGTCAGACCTTCACCGCGAAACAAGCTATGATGGTTCCTTCAGGCTTGAACATTCACGATGAGGTAGACGCATCAGACCCACAGGTTATCACTCAATACGAAACACGCCTCCAAGCGCAAGAGGACGGCGGCTGGCGTTGGTACTTCTCACATCCCTCATTGTCAGGTCATGGCGTAGATGTGTATTGGCAACAAAGTGACCAAAAGGAATGGTATATTACTTGTAGCAATGGACATCAACAAACTCTCACTTGGCCTGACTCAATCAACTTGGAAACCGCCGTATACCATTGTCGTCACTGTAAGCGACCTCTCTCAGATAGCGAGCGGATTAACGGACGATGGATTAATAAAGACGGAGTAGTTTGGGATGGCAAAGTAGCAGGTGACTACAAGTTCTCAGGCTGGCATGTAAGCCAGCTGATGCTGTGGAATAAGTCTGCAAAGGACATTATCGAAGCATTTAACGACCCTTTGAAGGACAAGCAGTATTTCTATAACTACGTCCTTGGACTGCCATTCATTGGCTCTGATGACAAGATTGAACCAGCAGTCGTGCTACGTAACTGTGTTGATGAGGTAAACGCACAAGAGGGCAGAACTATCATTGGTGTAGACACAGGGCTCGGACTCCACATGACTTTGCTGAACAAACAAGGAGTTTTCTACTACGAGCACGATGACGTTATCACTGCTACTCGTAACCCATACCAACGCCTTGAAGCACTCATGAAACGCTTCCCACGCTCTATCGTGATGATTGACCAAGGCGGTGAGCTGATGCACACACGCGAACTACAAGCTAAATACCCAGGCCGTGTGTTCCTTGTGTACTATCGCCAAGACCGCAAGTCAGTTGACCTTGTTGATTGGGGTGAGGACTACGAGTACGGCAAGGTCACTGTAGACCGTAACCGCATGATGACCTTGGTAGTTGAACAGCTCCGCGATACTGGCCGAGTAAGGCTCAATGGTACGAAAGACGAGTGGGCACCGTGGGCATCTATGTTTGGCTCTTTGTATAGGGAAAAGGTCGCTGTGAAGGAGACTAAGGACAAGGACGATAGGTCACTCTACGGCAACCAGTACGTGTGGAAGCGCAACGGCCCTGACCACTATGCTCATGCTTTGTTGTACGGCATTGTTGGACTGCAAAGATACGGAGGTGAACCAGCAAAGATACTTGGTTCAGGTGCACTTGATGGCATCCACAAAGGCAATGTCGTTCAAGCTGAAGGAGTTGCATCGTTCGTAAGTGCCAGCGACTTTAGTGAAGGCAATCGAGCGAACCTATGATATCCACTGCTATTTTCTATGACTATTGACAAACTAACTGTACACTTCACGTATGTCGGATGACGCGAATCCATTCGCGCTCAATGTTCTCGGTGTTGAAGACTTAGTTGAAAACCAAACAAACAAAACCCAATCGGGCGCGGGTTCGTCGCCAGAGGGTGCAGACGGTGAGAAGTACGACTCACTCAAAGTAACCAAGTCTGATGACGACCTGCTGAAGCTGCGTGATGAGTTCATCAAGAAGTACGCACCATACGGTGCAAAGCTTCGCCCTCGTCAAGACGCTATTCGTAGAAGCTATTTAGGTAAGAACCCCAATGGGGCTATTTTGACTGATGTTGAAACTCCTACCGCAGGGAACTTGCAGTTTGAAGCAGAGGAAACATACCTTGCTGCTGCACTTGCAAAGAACCCTGACCCAGTTGTCTACGCTGATAACTCAGATGAGGGTAATGCTGTAGCGTCGTCAGTGAAGACGATGTTGCAGTTCCACGCAGACCAGCTCGTACTCAGACGCAAACTCGCACTCATGGTGCGCCAACACTCAATGGACTTGTTGGGTGTATTGAAGCCAGGATGGAAGACCATCATGAACTTTGAGGATGAAGATGTTGGTGATGTCGCACTCGATAACCGTAAAGTACGCGAGTATGTGTTTGACCCTGATGGATTTGTTGATGCCTACGGTGACTTTTCATCGTGGTATGGCGAGCACATAACGGTAAGCGCAGAGCGTTTGGTTGAGTTGTTCCCTAAGCACGAGGAGTACATCAAAGGACAGGTAGACGGTGCAATGGGTACTGAAGTCGTGTACACCGAGTGGTGGCCGAGCGATGACTACTGCTTCTACACGTTTAAGGAAAAAGTCCTCGATAAGCACAAGAACCAGTACTACAAGTATCCAGAGCCCGTGACTGATTTGCAAGGCAATACTATCCTCGGTGAGGACGGTAAGCCACAGATGTCGAAGCCACGTAACCATTTTGCACACCCAAAGAAGCCAGGTATTTTCCTTTCAGTCTACTCATTGCAGGAGACACCACACGACATAACGTCGAACACTGAGCAGAACATTGCAACGCAGAATAAGATTACTCGCCGTGAGGAGCAGATTGACGCTAACGTGTCGATGTCGAACAACGGCTATGCCTTTAGTGAAGACAATTTCAACCAAGAGACAGGCAAGCAAGCAGCAAACGCACGAAAGAAAGGCAATCCAATTCTCGTCCCACAAGGAGGGCCTATTGATAAAGCTATCTACCCACTTCCTGCACAAGACCTCCCTGCATCAGTATTTAGTGACCTTGAAATAGCTAAGAATGACCTGCGCTCATCGTGGGGTATCCAAGGTATCGCATCGCAACCACCAAACGAAGACCAGACTGCTCGAGGAATGATTCTCAATCAGTCACACGATACATCGCGTATTGGTGGGTCTATTGGTGACTCAATCGAACAGGTTGCGGATAACGCCTTTAACTGGCTCGTACAGCTCTACTACGTCTTCTATGACCAGAAGCACTTTGCAGCCATCATGGGCAATGCAAAGGCAGTAGAGTTCGTCACGCTCTCATCAGCAGACCTTGATAGGCAGTTGATTGTGTCAGTAGCACCAGACTCAATGCGCCCACGTGACGAGGTGACAGAGATGAACCTTGCACAGGCGCTCTTCGATAAAGGTGCTATTGGCCCAAAGACACTCCTCAAGATGTTGGACTTTCCAAATCCTGACGAGTCAGCAGCCGATGGTGTGCTCTATAAACTTGACCCTGCAACGTACTTCAAGCTGAACTTCCCAGAAGAGTTTGCAAAGATGCAGCAAGCTCAAATGGAACAACAGCAACTTGCAATGCAACAGCAAGTACAGCAAGCAGGGGCAACTGCACAAGCTTCTGCACAGGGTGCAGCTGCTGGGACACCACCAGAGGTTGCGAATGGAGAACCTCCACAGCCAGTTTCACAAGAACCCGCTAACGCCGCATTATCAAATGTTCCGTTACCCCCAGTCTAGATTGGACAACTAATTACGTACCGTATACTAAAAATATGTCATATAGCAAACGCGCACGAGAAGACTACAACCGCCATCGTGAACACGTTGGTCGTGAGTTAGGTTTCGACAAGAACAAGTACAATGCACTGCGTCGCGTATCGCACGAACTTTCAAAGCATGGTGAACATGAAGCTAACACAGGAGAAGACCGCACACGCGACATAGGCAAGACATTTTCAAAAGCAGAAGCACTCCGCAAGAAGCTTGGAGGCAAGAAAAAGATGCACTTCTACCACCAGACAGACCCGCGTGGTGTTGCCCTCTATGTAGGTAAGAACCGTATGTCTCCATCAGATTACAACTCTAAAGGAAGTCCAATCTACTAACTATGAACGCAAAAGGTAAGGCATTGAAGAGTAAGGGCTCGCTGGCTAACATAAATGCCGAACGTCGCCGTCAAGGGTACAAGCCGATGAAGGCCGACAGAGCAACTAAGGGTTTACATGCTTTCCTCGATAAATATGATTGAGATTAAATCTGAGCTATACAGTGCCTACAATATAATTGTAATTCGCTAACCTATGTCACCTAAATCAAAAGCATTGAAGGTGAAACAGCTCAGTGAAAGCTCAGGCTTTCATAAGCACCACAAAGTGTTGCAGGGAGAGGCTAAAAAGCATGGCGACAAAGTCGTTTTCTTGAAAGGATATGACAAGCGTAAGGAGGCGATGAAGAATCGCAAACCAGTTTCAGCTAACGATTTACCCTACTAATATGTCACACCCAGACCCACACAACGACCCTGACAACACCCATCCTGTACGGAAGTTTGCAGCTAAGATGAAACCTGCTGACAGGTACGGGAACCCACTATCGTCGAATAGGTTAAGCGGAGCTGAAAAGGATGTTTTGAGAAAGAAGCATGGGACTAACCACCTCACAGGTTCGATGATGGATGAAGGAAGAAGCGCTAAATCAAAGGCACTCAAGAAGCGTACAGACGGTAAGGTAAGTGCAGTAGACGCAGATAAGAAGTTCAATGGCATGGCGAAGAGGTTTTATAAGAACATTAAGAAATAGGTATGGGAGTACACAGAATCAATATCAATCATCCATTTCCGTCAACTAAGAAATTAGAAGCTGAAATGAAAAGGCAAGGAGTTGGCCCCCACGCAGCTAAATCCAAAGCATTGAGCAAGAAGAGTGGCATTTCAGCAAAGAGGTAAAAGGACGCAGATGACAGCAGAACAGGTGCGATAGCTGACAGATGGATGAAGCACATCAAAGACAACTAAGCACCTTTACACACCCCATAGCAGTACAGGTTGTAAAGTTCACCCTTCCTTGGCAGGTAAAAAGCTTGAATAATAACTAACCGCCCTGAAAAAGGGTAAACAAATGCCAGACCAAACACAGCAGGACTTCTTAAAAGATTTAGAGCCAGAGAATAACGGTGACGTCTTTGAACAGCCGATTGTCGAACCTGCAAAGGTAGACGAGGAGCCAAAGACACCAGAGGAAGCCCCAACGAACCGCCGTGAACGACGCATGGAAGCGAAGTATCGCGCGGAACGTGAGTCATCAATCGCCCTTGCAGCTAAACTTGAAGTACTCACAGAGGCGCAGAAGTTCAGTCGCGCAGAGAATCCTGAGATGGATGAAACCATTGCTCGGATTTATGGGACAAATACTCCCGAAGCAGCTGAAGCTACTGCACTTCTACAAAAAGCATTGAAGGGCGCTGAAGATAGAGCTACTGAGCGAGCACTTACTGCTTTCCGTGAGGAACAAGCTCAAGCACAAGCAGAAGTAGCTAAGGAGGAGCAATCCCTTGACGCTATGATTGAGGACATTGAGGATACCTTTGACATCACGCTAGACCCACAGACACAGAAGCAGTTCTTCTCGCAACTTGAAAAGCTCTCACCCAAAGACCGTGACGGCAACGTAGTCGCCTACGCTGACCCATACGCTGTTTGGGAAACGATGCAATCGCAAAAGAAGCCCGCAGACACACGCGCAAAAGACTTAGCAAGCCGTTCAATGACTAAGACTGGGGCATCAGGTGGTGCATCAGTCGAAGCCGACGCGAATGAAAAGTGGCTTCGAGATAACGGCATTATATAGAACTAACTAACACTGGTATTGAAGCAATAAGATACCAGGAACTTTATTCCCCCAAATGTAAACGTCACTACAACGACCAACCAGTACCTCGCACCTAAGTGGGTGGACTTGGTTCTCCGTGACAACTATTTCTTCGGCAAGATTATGCAGAAGACGAAGAAGTGGAACGGCTCACAGATGCTGTTCCCTATCAAATACCAGAAAGGTGTCGCTTCGGTGGCCTTCAACGGATTTGACCTTCTGCCTATTACGCAACAGCCTGTGTCAGTAAACATGACGTTCTACCCTACGTTCGTAGCTACCAACGTCGCACTTGCTGGTTCTGACTTGTCTATCAACTCAACGCCTATGCAGACGATGAACTTAATGAAGACAATGATGGAATCGCGCGCACAGGACGCAGCAGACGACATCGGTAACTTTCTTCAGGGTGATGGAACGTCATTCGGTGGCAAGGCTCCATCAGGACTCTTGAACACAGTGGACAACGGTACTGTCGCTCCTACCTACGGTGGGCTCGCACGTGCAACGTATACTGGTCTTAACTCAACAGTCACTGCATCAGGCGGTACGATTTCGTTGGTTAAGGTTCGTACCTTGTGGAACAACATCTCAGACGGCCCTGTTATCCCTGACTTCATTGTCACGGACTACACCACCTGGGGTTACTTCGAGCAGTTGCAGACTTCATACCAGCGCAACAACCAGGACTTCTCTCCTGCTATGCGTACAACCGCGCAGACTTCGGGTTACACCGAGCAGCGTTGGGACGGCATGATAATCTCACGCGACAAGAAAATCACGACTGGCTATTTCTACATGCTGAACTTGGGTCAGACCCTCGATTGGTATGGCTTGAAGTGGTGGGAAGGTGAGAAGGTATCGCCAAAGTCAAAGAATGTCATTACGAACGTCTACGAGGACTCAATCTATGCTCCTGGTGACGCGTTCACATGGACAGGCATGATTAAGGCATACAACCAAGGAACAGTTAACGGCTTCATGATTTTGGGTGGTCAGCTTATCTGCACCGCACCATTTCGTAACGGCGTACTCACAGGTATCACAGGAGTTTAATAGCCTAACGCAATAACTTATGGCTATTAACATAGAAGACAACCTCCCTAACATCCAGCAGAACGGATTGAACACGCTCAAAGCAGCGACGTTCGGTTCTACTGTTGATGTGACAGGAGCTGCAACATTTGCCTCAACTGTTGGCTTCACAGGTGCTATTACGGCAACTGGTGGCCTCATTGGAGGTGTACAGACGCTTGCAGCAGCAGGTGCAGTTAACCTTACGACTCTTGTTACTCGCGTTGACTCAGCTGGTGCAATCGCACTTACCTTGGCAGACGGTACCAACGGTCAGATTAAGGTTATTGTCATGGGAACGGACGGCGGTGACGCTACCCTTACTCCTACGACGAAGACAGGATACTCAACTATTACTTTTAACGACGCTGGTGACGGTGTTGTCCTCGTATTCATCACTACAAAGGGATGGATTGTCGCGGGTAACAACGGAGCAACGCTCGCATAATCGTATGGCTAAGAAAACAGAACAGGAAGTCGCAGAAGAAGTTGTAGAAGCTCCCATAGTTGCTGCCCCAGTTGAAGAAGTTGATTTGGGTTGGATTAAGGGAGTGCATTACTTCGATTAACAGTTAAACAATACATTATGAGTTATTTCTCACAGAGAGGTCAGGGCGCACCGATTGCGTACGCTTCGACCTCAACAGACACCTCGCTTGCTACCCTCGTTGGGTCTAAGTACGAGACTGCGGACGGACGCGTCTTTGCACTTATTCAGAACGGTGGTACTGCGCTCGTGTCGGGCGTGTTAGTCCAAGGCCCAGTCGCAATAGGTGCCAATCACACTGGTTTGACCCTAACAACGGCTGCTATCGGTGCAACATCAATCACCGCTACTTTGGGAGGCACGGCGGTGACAGCTAACCAGTATGCAGGTGGCTACTTGGTTATCTCTGCTGGTACTGGCATCGGCCAGACCTTGCAGATTCTCTCGCACCCAGCACAGACTTCAACGTCAGGTACAGTCGTCTTGACCCTTGCAGACCCACTCAAAGTGGCAACACTTACGTCGGATTCAAAGGGTTCACTCGTCTTACCTCCGTACGGTTCTGCAAACGGTGTAGACGTTCGTACGTCAGGCTGTGTAGTGTGTCCAACTACACTCACTGGCCCTGTACTTGGAGTTACGGTAGCCCCAATCGCAGCGTCAACGACAACGGTTCCTAGCTATGGATTTGTCCAGGTACAGGGACTTGTGGCGTGCCTTAACGATGCGAACACCGCTATCGGCCTCGACGTTATGCCATCGACGAACACCGCAGGTGCCGTCATGACGTACGTAGTTGCAACTGGTTCACGTGTCGGTACTTCAACGGTTGCAGGTGCAACTACGAAGGCACTTCCGATTACTGTCCAGCTCGATTAGTGTTTCCACTCTGCTCCTAGGACTCGACCCTTGGGGG
>OFQY01000078.1_pt1 | contig 41669 bp, 64 predicted proteins | sample 1542991 | NCBI WGS metagenome assembly OFQY01 (sample SAMN07774224, study PRJEB24372) | wastewater metagenome | isolation source: Exp Tend VB 10WW | collected 2016-02 | reverse complement strand
GAGCGCGGCGTCGGCAATCGCGTATGCGTTGTATGAGGACTGGCAAGCGACGTGCGTGCAAAGTTCAAACTCGCCACACACCTTGCCCTCATTGGTGCGAATCTTCTCCAACGCCCCCCTCATCGCCGCACACGCGGCTTCGGAAGCGGCGAGGGCGGCGCTGACCTTCCCCCTAGCGAGCACGCCCGTGGCGATTGTTTCGTTCGCCGCATCCCGCTCCTTCTCCGCTTCCGCGAGCTTCTGGCGCAAGGTTGCGAGTTCTGCGTCACGAGGGTCTGGTACGGGCCCGTCCCCGCTGCCGTCACACGCGTAGCAGCGTGTCGTCAGCCCTCCAGTCGGGTACAACACGCCGCGCCCGTTGCAATACGCGCACTTCGGCCTGTCGCTCATGACTGCTTCTCCAGTTCGGCAAGTTCACGCGCGAAGGTCGCGCAGAAGGCCGCATAAATCTGCTGGGGCGTGGCGTTGAGCATGGCCCAGTTCGAGCCGCAATCTGAAACCACTTCATCGCCGATTATGCGGTGTAGGTCGGTTATGAACTCGATGATGCGCTTTTCTTTCGCCACATACGCCAGCAATTCACGGGATGCGTTGGCGTCGGTGTCGTAGGCGGGAAGTTCGGCATCGAACGCACCTCTTCGCTCCATGCGGCGCACCCCATACTTTGTGATTTGCCACCCCAGCAACCTCGCCACAGTCTCACGTTTTGCCATGTTGCTTCTCCAGTTCGTTGATGCGGGCGAGGGCGCGTTCCGCGATTTCCCTTGGCACATTCCACCGTTTCCCGGCGTCGGGAGCCTTGCCATCACGCCTCCTGCCAAGGGCGTTATCACCATATGCGTATGGCTCGGACTTATCGTTGCGCTCGCATCCTTCAAGCGCCTCAATCGCGATCGCCAGCTTCGCGCGCTCGTTTGCGAGTTCGGCCTTCAATTCCTCGATCTCGCGCTCCAGCACGTATTCGCGTTCTTGACGTTCGTTCATTTGGGCTCCGATAGTCCAAACATGCGCGCATACGCAAGAATCGCCTTGCGCCCGGTTTGGTAGCACCCGTCAGTATCGGCGGGTAAATCTTCGGCGCAGTCTTCAGCCAAGCAGCCCCAGCCACGCACGTAATCAATGCGATTGTCGAGGTGCGCCCCAACACGTTCGCACAGTGCGCAGAACTTCAAGCGGAACGGTTCATTATTGCAGATGCCGTGGCGCAGCGTGTACCGTTCACCCTTCGCAATCACGCCGCCACACTCCGAGCATTTATGCGGCTTGCGCGCTGTAGGGTTCTTCGTTTCACACACTTCGGCGATGTAGTCAGCCTCACACATTGTTCGTCTCCCGTTTCTGCGCCTCCGCAAGCGCGCGCACGGATTCGATGAGTTTATTTTGCATTGCGGGCCTTCTTTCTGCGCTTGGTTAGGCGCTCGTATTCTGCGGCGGGGACGATGTAGGCGTCCTCGTCACCGAACTCCTTTTCGGGACGCCCGTAGAAGCACCCGCTGATGCTTTGCCGTACGTATGTTTTCACAGCCTTCGTCAATTTACTTGCCATGACGCCCTTTCGTTGCCGCGATAGATTCGAGATCGGCGAGAGCGGCGCGGCACGATGCGACAGCGCCCGGTTCGTCGAAGCTTCGCGTTTCCGTCAGCGCGGCGTTTTCTTCCAGCGCCCCTATCGCCACTTCAATGATTTTGGCCTGCGCGGCGACGAGGTTGCGCAAGGTGGCGGTTCCCCTGAAATCAGCGCACACTTGCACGTAAGTCTGCTCTTGGTGCGCCTCTTTGGATATCGTGAGCCCGTAGGCTGCGGCATCGGTCGGAGCGGCTATAACGAGCGGACCTAGTTCGGCGTGACCAAGGCGCAACACACGCCACGGCCCCTTGGTCATCTCCGCATCGCAGCGCTTGAGCGTCTCAAGCAATTTCGTGAGGTTAGGGCTTGGCATTGGCAGATTTCCTTTTCGTTGCCGCGATGATTCGAGACGCGAGACGTTCCACCGCTCGCTTCATGCGGTCTAGGTCGTGCTCGTAAAGCGGGCACCACTTTGGCCGCCTGATAAACCAGCGTTGGCCGTTGGTCATGTCGCGCTCCAACACAAGCGGCCCCGCGCGCCATTCGCCATTACGCTTGACCCACTTCAAAATCGGCTTTGCCTTGCTCATTTCGCTCTCCGTGTCCGTTCTTTCTTCTTCGGTCTATAACCCGTTCTCGCAGCCACACGCGCAAGAATTATCTTGTGCAATTCAGGGCTCGCTTTTTGCCCTTCCGGTGGCTGGTTGAATGGGAGTTTGGATTGCATGGGCTACCCTAGCTTGGCTTTGCGGGCCCGTTCCATATCGCGCATCACCGCATGCGTTTTCCTGTGCGCTGGCAGCTTCGCAAACATTCGTTCGCAGGCGTCCAAGTCGCATTGGTCGTAGGGCAATTCCTGCTTCACTTTCAGGCCATAGGCGCGCGACACGATTGAATTGCTGGACACGCCCGTGTCACGCCCGTCATCGGTGAAGTTAATGCAGTTGGCGCAGCTCGCTCGCTTCGCAAGAAACCGGATATCTTCGCTTGCCCTGCTCATAAAACTCTCCAAAGTTAGTGCAGCGCGCGTAGATGGCTACGTCCGTTGCATTGTCAATCAGGCTTGCGCCTCGCCTGCAATCAGTTGCGCGCTGCAAAGTTTACGAGGCAGGGGCGGCCACACACACGGAGAGACGCGCCCTTTTCGGGTGTCAGCCCTAGCCTCTAATCGTCAATGCGCTCAAGCAGCGCAAACGTTCCGTCCGGTTGCGCCACGATGTCGCGCTCACCAAGCCAGTTCAGGAGCGAACAAAGCTGCTCGGCTTCGCGCCTCGTGAATCCGCCGCAACCGCCAATCGTTTCCACGCGCCAGCCTTGACCGGTATCCGTCATCCCGAACTCTGGCAGCAACCTTGTTGCGTCTTTGAAGTCGTGGGCCATGATTATTCTCCGGTGTCAGCGATGTCTTTGAGCGCGAAGTTGATTGCGCGTTTCAGAATCAGCAGCGTCTCTTTGGTTCCTTGCCCGCCGCCCATACAAAGCTCGATAACCGTTTCGTTGGTGCGGATTATCAAAGCGTCATCCGTCGGCGAATATTGCACGTCGAGTCCGGGCCATGTTATCGCTCTGATTCTGGTCATTTTCGCCCGTCGTTCGCGTTGTGAACCACCACGGCGGCAAGGGCCGTTGGTTCAGAAATGAAGCCGACACCTTTACAACGCCAACAATCTTTCTGACGTCCTACGCACTCATCGCAGGGCCATTCGATTGTCGGTTCACACCAGCAGCGCCGCGTCTCTACGTGGCCGCGCTTATTCCAGTGGTCGCCGTCCGGGATGACGTGGATGTCGTCGCTCATGGGCTTTTCATAATTATGACCATCGCGCCAAGTATCAGCGCAACCAAAAGGAAACAGCCAAGCATCGCGTCTGCGTTTTCAGGCATTGCGGCTCCGTTTGGCGTCCCGTTGCTCAAGGCGAGCAACCATGTAGCCGGTCAAGTCAATGTAAACGGGAGGCGTGCGGTCGGCGTCGTACTTCGCTTGCACGAGCGCGAACAGGCGCTTGGCTTCGGCCATGTTGCCAGCGTTGCGCGCGGCGTCCATAAGTTCGAGAAGTTGGCTGATGGTCTGCATCTTTGAGTCTCCGGTTAGCGCCCTGACAGGCGGCCAGCTTTATTGCTGACGAGAATAAGGATACAACCTTTGGGCGCTTGTGGAAGCGGAATTCCTAAAATTCTTTCGCGCCAACACGCGCAACTAAAATGCGCCCGACGGCGCAACTTTTTCGAGCGTCAACCAGAGCCCGTCATGGTCGCAAGGCCACGGCCACTCAATGCCGCCGTCCTTGAAATCAGGCCCGACGTGAAACTTCTTCGTGTCGTTCTGGATGCAGCCACAATCCTTGAGCCCATCGAGCATGACCTTGATCGCGCCGATGTATTCGTTGCTGGCGTCCGTTTTCCTGTCCGACACGTAAACAATCAGCTTTGAGAGTTTGAACTTGCCAGCGATGACCGGCTTGCCCGCGCGTTCCCATGCTTGACGTGTCAAGTCCTTGCCATGTTCCACGCCACGGATTCTTGAGCCACGATTCCGCGCGTATTGGTTCATCGTGACGACGCGGCCTATCAGTCTGATTTCGCAGCGGTCAACGTGACTACGCTTTAGCGCGGCATCACGTTTAGCCTTCGCCGCTAGACCTTCGCGCAAGCGTAGCGCCGTCTTCGCATCGCCAGCCTTGGCGTATTCTTCCGCGCTGATTTCTATGACCTTCCCGGCCTTCGGGAGTCCTAGCTTGCGCCTGAGTTCATCGGAGTTCACTTATATTCCCCGTTCCAAAGTTTCTCCAACCGCTCCCATGAGATCGGCCAGAGCGGCTTCAACTCCGCGCCGCACGAGACAACACGCTCGCAATAAATGCGCACGTCAAACTTATTCTTCGGCCTGAGCCCGCGTGCGCCACAGAACGGGCAACGTGAACGCTTGAGTGGTTTCTTCATGGCATCACCGCCACAAACACGCGCGACATTCCACCTGAAGCCGTAGCCTTCTTGTACCCCGCGTACTTGAGCAGGCCACGTTCAACGAGCGATTTGATTCTTGGCGTGTGACTGACAAGCCCTAAGATTTCGTGCGCCTCACTGTCCGACAAAGCGCCACGTTCTCGGAAGAGCTTGAGGAACGCGGATTCTTGTGCGCTCTTCTCTGTGGACGCGGCATCTTGGCTCGTGATTGGGTCTGACGTTCGTGCTAGTCCTTGCATTGTTGGCTCCTTAGCAAAATTCCAGTTTGCGCGGCTTGAGCGTTGCGGCCATCAGGTTCCGCACGCCTTGCTCCCAATAGCTGCGCTTGAGTTCAATCAGCAGTGCTTTGCGGCCTTCTTCCACTGCGATATAGCCCTCGCTCCCGATGCCGCCGAACGGGGAAAGAACGATGTCGCCGGGGTTTGTCCACAGGTTCAACGCGCGACGAATGACCTGCAATTGCAGCGGGCAGATGTGGCGTTCGTCTTTATCTTCGCGTGCCGACTCGCGCTGCAGCGTGTCGGACGGGTCAATGTCCATCCACACGGGCGAGGCGTATTGCTGCCATGCTTGCACGGGGAAACTTTCGTTCGTATGCGTCACGCGCTCCGGATTGTCGCCCGGCTTCCGCATGGTCACAAGGTAATCCGCGATTCCCTGCCGACTCATGCAAGAGTCTTTCTTGATCTGCTTGTGGAGCAGGCCCAGTGCTTTCGTGCGCTGCATGGCCGTAACTGGGTCTTTCCAGATGCAAACTTCCGAGTGGTAAATCCAGCCTGCATCAGTGAACGCCTTTATCAGGATGCCTCTGAAATCCGTGATGCCGATTACGCCATCTCGCTCTTTGCTCGTGGGCAGGTTCATGCAATGGAACGAAAGCAGGCGGCCCGGAATCGTCACACGCAACAACTCGCCAACGAGGAAGCCGAAGTGCTGGTGAAAGTCCGCATGAGTTTTGCAGTTCCCCATATCGCGCTGCGAATTGGAGTAGGTGTAGAGCGATGCGAACGGGGGCGAGAATATGCTGTAGTGAATCGAATCGTTGGGAACTTCTTTGATGACTTCGCACGAGTCGCCAAGGTGGAACGTCCAGTTCTTGCCGGTCTTTACGTCGCGCTCGTACTTGGCTTCCGTGCGTTGAGTGCCTTTGATGTTCGCGCGGTTGATCTCGCCCATGTGTTTCACCATTTCGTCAGCCATAACGTCCGCGTCCTTTTGTTTGCGTTTGATGTTTTCAAGCACGGCGCTTTCCAAGTCCGTGCTGATTATGTGAACGTTCACGGGCTTCTTTTGCCCGAATCGCCAGCAGCGGCGCGTCGCCTGATAGAATTGTTCGTAAGAATTGCTCAGGCCCACAAAGGCCATGTTTGGGCAATGCTGCCAGTTCATTCCAAAGCCACAGATTGACGGCTTCGTAACCAATACGCGGCACTTGCCAGCGGAGAACGCGAGCATCTTGGAGCTCTTGTCGTCGTCAGAATCCGCGCCCGCGACTTGTTCGGTGTCGTCAATGGCTTCATCGAGCGCGTCCCCTTCGTCGTTCAATTCACACCACACAAGCCACGGCTCACGAGAATCGTTCACAAGCCGCGCCACTTCCTGCACGCGCTGGTCAAGTGTGGAACGCCGCGCCTTGCGTTGCGCGTCCAGCCCTTCCGCCGCTTGCGTGAACAGAACGCCCTTTTGCTCTACGCCGCTTTTCATGTGGTGTTCGATAATCTTCATGGGCGGCAACTTGAAACCGTCGTCAGGGTAGCCAAGGTCTGACGGCTTGCGAATCATCACCGCCCACGACGCTACCCACTTCCAGAAATCAGCCTCAGCATGGCCCTTGAGCCGCCATACGGAAGTCTCGCCGCCGTCGTGAACGAAATACATCGCCAGCATTTCGGCGCGGGTCATTACGCCTAGAAACTCCGCATGGTTCCCCAACTCCATGTGGTCGTTCGGCGCGGGCGTGGCCGTGCAAGCGAGCCGGTACGGTGTGCGCACGAACGATTCAATAATCATCGTGCGCGTCGAGCCGTCGTAGCTTTTCAGGATGCTGGATTCGTCGAGCACGATGCCGTTGAAATCGGATGCCGTGAACAGGTGCAACTTCTCGTAATTCGTGAGCGTGATTTTGCCGCTCTTGCGCCCGTCGCGTGAAACCTTGGCGTCAATCCCAAACCGCTTGGCCTCGTTCTCGGTTTGTTGCGCCACGGCAAGCGGGGTCAAGATAAGCACGTCGCCGGGAATCTGGTGCGCCCATTCAAGCTGCATCAGCGTTTTGCCAAGCCCGCAGTCAGCGAAGATTGCCGCGCGCCCTTGCTTGAGCGTCCACGTCACGATATCGCGCTGGAACGGGTAAAGCGCCGCGTTCAATTCAGGAACGGTCGTCAACCCGCACGGGCTCACGACTGGTTGCTTCTTCGTTAGAAATTCTTCGTAGTTCATAGCTTCCCTTCCGCTTCCCCGCGCGTCCGATGTCGGGAAACTCTCTTCCCATCACGGGTGCGCCAAAAGTATTGCACGGTCACTAAATCACCGCACACGATTTCGTTGCGCGTTTCTACTTCGATCTTCGGCAGCCAAGTTTCGTCTAAATCAAACTCAGGCCCGTGGTCATAGAGCCACGTCTCAGGCTTCGGGACGTACTTCAATTCTACCCCGCCGCTTTCAACGAACCGCGCGTATGCCGCGATAGCCTTGAGCGCCAGGGTTCGTTGCTCATCCGTGAGCATGAACCATTGGCGCTCGGCTAGAGCTATGCCCATGCGCTTGTTTGGGCACTTTGGGTAGCGGGATAGGAATGTTGAGCGGAAGTCCATCTAACTAGGCTCCTGACAAGATTCGCCATGCTGTTGCTGCCACGATTGGAACTTGGCCGTTTCCAATGGCGTGGAGTCTGTCCAGTGTTTGGGCCAACCCATCATCACTTCGCACAAGACCGGGTTCACCCATTCCGCGCCACTGTCCGAATCGTCCAGAAACTCCGGGAACCACCTCAAAGAACTCCCAATCACCGCGCCTGACGGCCTTTGCCCGCCCCAATTCCGCGCCGTTTTTGGCGCGTAAGGTGCGATGTTTAGACTCGCTTCCGGTGTGGGCCACAATCCACACTCTTTCTCGTAAATGGGGAGCGCCGCAATCAGCAGCGGATACAACTCCCCATCGACAGTCATACCCCATCGCGGCCAAGTCTCCGAGGACTGTGCCAAGTCCTCGCCGAACAAGTGCCGGGCTATTTTCCACGAACGCGAAACGGGGTCGTACTTCGCCAATGATGCGCACAAACTCTTTCCAGAGTCCGCTCCGCTCGCCTTCGATTCCCGCACCTTTTCCGGCAACGCTGATGTCTTGGCACGGGAATCCGCCACTAACGACATCCACGAGTCCATTCCACGGGCGTCCGTCAAATGTTCGCACGTCATCCCAGATGGGGAAAGGTTCGATGTGCCCTTCGTTCTGCCGCCGCATGAGAACTTCACGACAGTAAGGTTCGATTTCGACGGCGCAGACGGTGCGCCAGCCAAGGAGTTTTCCTCCAAGGATGCCCCCGCCTGCTCCTGCAAAGAGCGCAAGTTCTCGCAAAGCCTGTTGCTTAGGAACCATGCCATTAGACCCCTTCCGCTTCCCCGCGCGTCCTATGTCGAGATACCCTCTTCCCATCACGGGTGCGCCAAAAGTGCGCTAGTCTTTGCCAGCGCGTTTGTCAAACTCACGTTCAACCGCTTCGCGCGCATCGCTCTTTTCTTGCGCGCCGTAAATCTTATAGCGTGATTCTTCGGCTCGCCTGTGTGCTTCGACCGGCCACCACATTGACTTGCCATCGCTGCCGGTTCTCTTTTCCCAATATGCGCGCGGCGTGATTTCGCCGGTGTCCGCGTCAATTTCTTCTGGCGGCTCGTTTTCGTATCGGCCCTCAGCGCGCATCGGGAACCATAGCGGGCGTTCTCTTTCGCCCGTGAATGGCTCGCCACGGAATAGACGGCCCCAATCTATCGGCGCGTTTTGCCAGCGTTCGCGGGCGGAACCTGAACCGGAGTCGTCTTCAAACTTGCTCATTTTCCCCTCGCCAGAAGTTTCACCGCTTCGTCATTGTCGTCAAACTTGCGCCCTGATAACCAGCCCTGCGGGTCTTTCAGGAATTGGATGCGCTGCTTGTCAGGGTCAAGAGCGCGGAAGCACCCCGCCGTCCATTCCATCCTGTCTGTAGCTTTGGCCCTGTCCGTTTCGGCCATGCGCTTCCAGACCTTGTAAGCTGCGCCCTTGCCTGTTTTCTTGTCGGACGGTACGAATCGCCAGAAGGCTTCAAAGTCGTCAGGGTACTTGAACTCGCTTCTCTCGCCCGATTTATCGGGCAAAGGTAGTTCTGTAACTGTATCCGTAACAGCAACTACAACTGCAACTGATGCGGTAGAGCCGTTCGGATTTACCGCAGAACCGTTCGGATTTACGGTAAAAGCGGGTAGTCCTTGCGCCCAAACGACTTGCGACAATTCGCCAAAGCTGAATTTGCGCTTGTAGTCCTTGCGGAAGCCTTGGATGCGATTGAACGCTTCGGGCTTGAAAAGCAGCACAACGCGCCCGTTCCACTCCCGCCTGAAAAGGAACTTGGCCTCAACCAGCTTGTTGATTGCCGTCTCAACGTGCTTGACCTCAACCCCCGGCATTTCAGCGCAGCACCGGCCCCAAACCACTTTCGGCTCGCCAGCAACCAACCCGGCCTCATCCGTGAGCGTTAGCAGCCGGTCATAAAGCAGGTTGGCGAGAATGCCCAACCGTTGCATGACGGCATCCTCGTTTATCGTGTCAGCAAGAAACCGCCGTTGCATGAAAACGCGCCTCCCAGCGGGCAGAACCTTGGCAGGCTTGATTGCTGGGAGGCGGTGATTGCGCTTTCGCGCAAGAGCCTCATCGAAGTTTTAGGGCGAGCCTGCCAAAGTTCGCGCCGTCAATTTAGCAAGTCCTACATTCCAGCGTCAAGCATCTTTCGGCTTCAACTTATCCGCCGCATCAATGCGACAGTTCATCGCTGCATATTTCGCACGATACGGAGGCTTCCACGTTTGGCCTGCATGGGCCTTCATGTGGTCTGACTGGTTCGTGAATCGCTTCAACTCTGGCGGGTCGCCTTCTGGATACTTGTCTAGCAGGACGGCGGTTATTGAGTGCATGTTGGCTCCTGAAAGTGGCCCCGCGCCTAGAAGTCGAAACTGACGTGTGGGATTTCGCCCGCGATGATTCCGGCAATGACGTTCTTCGCGTCATCCCTGTCAATCTCGGTGCTCTTTACTAGGGCTTCCACGGCTTCATCAATGACCTTGTTGCGGTGTCTCGTGTCAGCCGCGCGCTTCGCTTCCGCGTCCGCTTTAGCCTTGGCTTCGCGGGCAGCCTTTGACTCGGCCTCTGCGGCTTCGCGCTTGGCCTTTTCAGTCGCCGCGCGTTCGCGGGCGATTATGGCCTGCGTCTCGGCTTCCTTCTGGCGGGCTGCGGCCATTGCAGCATCTTCCGCTTCGCGCTTGGCCTTGGCGGCAGCCTCAGCACGGATAGCGTCCTCACGCTTCGCACGTTCGGCGGCTTCGCGTTCTTTCGTAGCGGCGGCGTTCCGTTCGGCCTCTGCGGCCTGCAAGCGCGCGAGTTCAGCAGCCATCGCATCTTGCTTGGCTTGAGCCTCAGCAGCGGCTTTGGCGGCAACGGCAGCGGCGGCCTCGGCTTCGCGGCGTTCAATGGCCTCCAGCGGCTTCCAGTGAACGTCAATCATGGCCTCGATTTCGCCTGTCAATTCCTTGGCAGCGGCATCAACCTTCTTGCCGTACTCAAGCGCGTCGGCTTTCAATTCCTTGCGCTTGCGCTCAATGTCGCCCTTGACGGTGCGAAGATTGGCGACGTGAGAACGTGCCAGCTTGTTCCCCTTCGCGTCTTCGTACTTGAAAACGGTGGTCGCGTTGGCGATTTTGAGTTCTTCAATCTGCGCGCGGATTGGTTCGTAAGGCGCGAGAGGATTCAACGTTTCGGTTGTCATCGTGTTCTCCAGTGGTTGAAAGTAAGTGGGGCGGGCCGCACCGATAAGCGTTCGCAGCCCTATCACGCTCCACTGGCGTCAGTATCCGGTCAGCGCCAGCTTCCCTGTTTTGCGCCTCAATACAACTGAGTGCCGCCCCAAAGTGGTTGAAAGTAAGTGCCCCCATGACGGATTCCCCGCCAATCTAAGCGCCGGGCCAGCGCGGCCTGAACTCGCCGGAGTTACATCTTGCCGAGTCGAACGGCCTCCCTGTCACCAGAACCTCGGCCAACGAGCGAGAATCGAACTCGCCTGAATCAGTGCCGCCACACCAATTGCGAGCGCACGGAAAGGATTGACGTGCGGACGTGGCGGCTAAAGTGGTTAGGCTTTCGGCAACTTTGTCGCGTACTCGCCATCATCGGCGTCCGCCTCAGCTTCCAGCTTCTCGCGTTCGGCCTGCGCTTCCAAGACTGCGGCCAAGTCGTCAATGATTTCTGTGCGGTTGCGGTCGTAATACCTCTTGCGGTTCTCTTCCGCCGCGCCGCTCTTGGGCTTCTCGTTCGCTTCCCAACGGAACTTGAGCAGCGAGAAGAAGTCTGAAACCATGTGCTCGACCAGCGAGCCCGCAACTAACTTCTTCCGCCCGCCCTTGAGCCCAACAATTACTTCCCGGTGCGGGTCGCCGTTGTAAAGCGTGAGCACGATTCCCGCCAAGTCCGTTCCATCCAAGTCTGGCGGGCACTTGTAGCGGCCCGTGGGCTCATTCGCTTCCAAGGGCGAGCCGTTGATACGGTCATCCTTGGCTTTGGCTTCTGGTTCCGTTGGCGGGTCAATCACCCGTTGGGTTTCGATCTCGCGCATGGTCGGCTTGACCACGGGCGGCGGCTCATCAATCACCGCCGCGCTCGCGCCGCTTGATTGCGGCAGAATATCCGCTATCTCTTCCGGCACGTATAGCCCATTCGTGCAGGCCGGGTAAACCGTGCGGACGCCTTCGGAAATCACGCGGGCGCGTTTCATCTGGCGCGGGTACTTCTTGTGCATCGCATTGCCGCCCAATTGCGCTTGAATCACGCGGGCGTCATCCCACTCAATCAACGTCGGCGTTGGGCTGGATCTTGAATGCGAGAACTTCGCAGCCACGCGCTTGTCAGTGACCTCAATCCATTCGACCACGCCGCCTTGCTGCTGGAAGCGCGCAAGCATGGCGTCAGCCTTGAGCGACGGCTTGCCCTGAATGACGTGGTAATCCCGCACGGCCACGGCGGGGTGCAAGCCTTCCGCCTGCGCAATCAACATCAGCGCCATGCACTCTTCAATGCTCTTGACGCCGAAGAATCGGCTATCAACTAAGTCTTTCGCCATCTTCTCCATGTCGGAGTATGGCACCATTGCGTTGCTCATCTTGCGTTCCTCATGTCGCGGGCGATTTCTCGCCCATAGTAAATTTCGTTCCGCACATCTTCTTCGTAGCCGGGGTGGTTCACAAGCTCTACAACCGGGCGAACAGGTTCATCGGGCCGACGAGCCGCGCGGATATCGCACGCCAAAGCCCAGCGCGGCCATTTCAGCGCGTCAGCCTCGTAGCCCCAAAGCCTGTTATACATACCGAGGCTGATGCTCTGGGCCGTCTTAGGCGTCTTGTGCGCGGTCTCAAGCCGCTCTGCAAATCTGGCGCGAATGGCTTTGTTAGTCATGCTACTTTCCTCAGTTTCGCGGCGCGGGCAAGTTTAGCCTTCAACTGGTCAAGCGTTATCTGGTTGCCCGTTGAAGCAAGCACCGCGCGCAAACCGTTATCGCTCCGGTCGTCCAAACCCTTCTTGACGTTTCGCGCGTGCGCCATTCGATCCCGTTTGCGTTCAAGCTTCAATCTCGTGCGTTCTTCACTCTTCGCGGCGCGGGCCTTGGCAAGCCGTGCGCAAAGTGACTTGTAGTTCCGGATGTAAGCTTTCTGCGCGTCCTCTAAATCTCGTAGCCACTTCTGGAACTCGTATTCTTCACTGTCAATCACGAGCGCAAAATAGCGCGGCTGGTTCTCGTTCAATGCGCGCCGGATATTCATGGCCGTTCCGATAGATTCTCCAAGCGCCCGCGTAGCGGATGCAGACTCGCCGGAGTCGGTAAGCTGACACGGGCGCTTGAAGGTTTTGTTTTGATCGACTCCGGCGTGGTTGTTTTAGACTTTGGGTGGGGCGGGGGCAACTAGAACTTTGTGGCCGTGAACGCTTCGATGTCGGAAAGTACTTCTTCGGCGGTCAATGTTCCGAGCGACACGCGCGCGACAATCGCGTTCTTCGCGGCATCCAATGCCTGATGCGCCGCCGTTCGCCCCTTGGAATCTTCTTCTTCGCGCTCTTGTCCGAAGTCAATTACGTTCCCGATGTTCGTGTGGATGCTGATACACGAACAATAACCTCCCCGGCGCATCAACTTGATTTTACCGGAGCGCAACACCGCGAGAATATCCGCCTCCGTCGGTATTTTGCCTTCCTTGTGGAATCGCGCGTTGATTGCGCTTTTGTGCGCCACGTTCGCCGCGTCAATCAACTTGCGAGCCTCGCGGCGTTGAGTTTCGTTCGCTACCTTGACTTTCTTTTCCATCTTCCCTCTCCCCTAAATCGTGGTTCGCGCCCACGTTGCGCTAGCTATTCCAGTTTGGATAGTGCGGCGTCGATGTGGCGCACGATGTCTGATGCGCTCTCCGTCAAGATTTCGCCCCTCACACGTTCCAGCGCCTTCACCGCGTCCGCGAGCTTGGATTCAAGTTCCTCAATGTCCGCGAGCGCGTCGGGGAGAGCGGTCATTGCGCCAGCCGCGAACTTTGCGTTATCCGTGTGATTCGGAAAATCCGCACTCATAAATTCGCGCTGCCTCGCCGTGTGAATCAACGAATTGTCAGGGATGTATGGCCCCGGAGTCGCCTTCTCCGCAAGCGCCTTCAATTCAGCACGTTTAGCTTTATCGAGTTTCATCAGACACCTCCGGCCAAAGTTTCGATTCCACCGCGCGCACAATGCGCCAACGTTCACCGCCAATAATCTTGTCTTCTTCTACCTTGTTTATCGCGTGGTTGACCGAGGCATGGTCATGGCCAAGCACGGCGGCAATGTCAACCAGCCTCATAGCCGTGCGCTTGCGGACAATCCAGTAGAACGCATGACGCGCGTTCACGATATTCTGCGTGCGCTGGACCGACTTCATTCCTTCCACCGTAACCCCGGTAATGTGCGCCACGGCGTTACACACAGGCACTACGATCTCAGGCCCATATTCAACCGCAGACCCTTCACGCGGCGCTTCCATGCGCACTAGCGGCTTCACAGGTTCAGTGCTCAACCCCTCAAGCGCCATTTCGCAAGCGCGTTTGAGTCGGTTGTAGGCGGGGAATAGCTGGACGCCGTTTGCCTCATCGGCGCTGCATTGTTCCAGCGCCTTTTCGAGTAGGGACTTTGCGCTCATGCTTGTTCAACCTCAGCAACGAAAGTCTGCAACCGGCCATAGAGCTTGCCAGCGTTCGTAACGCGCAAGCGTGCTTCGGCTTGGTCGATCTTGCCTGCGTCGAAGTCGGCCATAATCTCGGCCACGGCTCGCAAGTGCGCCATTGTGTTCTTGACGGATTCGGGGGTTGGGTTAGGCATTGGCTACCTCAACTCGAAGGCGTGGAACACTAGGCCCATTTCCAGATAGAAACCGGTGCCGATGAAATCTAGTTGGTCGGCATCCCAAGTGATTTTGTGGCCGGTGCCTGCCGTAACGAAATGGCGCTGTTCTGTAGGCTTCTCGGTGTCAACGAGCGCCCAGAGCATGAACTTGTCGCCTTGAAAATGTGCGCTAAGAACTTCCGCGCCAACAGGCATATCGACAATCGTGTCACCCGCCTGTAGCTCGAATTTATGCACCGTTTCCATCTCATCATCCTTGCGCCATTGGCGCGGTTGTACCAGTTGATTCGTTTGAGCAAACGCTCGCGTTCTAGTTCCAGCTTATCCGCGCGCATGCGGCAGCCGTTCAGGTCGCCAGCTTTCATGGCCGCGCGCTCTTGGTGCAATTGCTCGTTGTCTCGTCTAGCTGGTATTCGATGGTGCGGATGGACACGTCCTACCCTTTCGCAATGCGCGCGAGGAGCGCGCGGGCTTCGGTCATTGTGGCGCGGTCGGCCTTGTCGAGGTCGCCCATGTGCTTGTCGCGCCACTCCATGTAGACCGTCGTGCGCTCAAGCAGCGCGAACATTTCAGGATATACGGCGCGCATCTCTTTGTCGGCGTGCTTCTGCGCGGCTTCTGCGTCCCACTTCGCTTGACGCGCCCGCGCCTCTGCATCCCACTGAGCGCGTCTCGCCGCTTCCTTCGCCGCCACAATGCTAGGCGCGTGGGTCTTGCAGTAGGGTTTGCCGTCCTCGACTAACGTGGCTTTCTTGCAACATCCGTGACCATGAAAAGAACCGTAGCGCTCTTTCGGGTAAACACGCTTGCAGCACTTCGTCATGTCCACCGTTTTCGTTTTCACGTTCTCATTCCTTTCGTCGCGCGTGGTGCGCGGGGTTGGTTAGGCCCAGAAGTAGGGGAACTCATGGAGCGTCGTGCGGAAGCCTTGCGCGTCCTTGGATTCAGCGAAGGTCAGCGCCTCAGATTCGGCGCTCGCGCCATAGAAGGACTTCGTATCGCCGCGCTCGCATCCCCAGCGGACTTTGACGCCCAAGCTGCATACGGGCGGCTTTAGTTCACTAGGCGTCATCTTGTGTCGCGCAATCGTTTTCATCCCATCCCCTTTGCGCCCAAGGCGCGTTGAAAGTGTCAGGCAGGCCGGTTAGGCAGCGAAGCGCAAGCGGTCGGCGTGCTTGTCGCACTCTTCTTTGCTGGCAGGCGCATCAGCGCCGAGTCTTGTGGGTTCGACGACCCACGTTGAAGATCCACCGCCAAGAGGCGTTACGTTGGTGAGCATCATTCCCTTAGGCAGCGGCAGGCGTTTGGCTTCAGCGTTGGTGAGTGCTTTCATCTTCCTTCTCCGGTTAGTCGTGGGCTTGGGTGTTGTTCCCATTGCCATGTATGGATTGTAACAGACCATAGCCTAGTTGCAAAATGAAATCCGGCCTATTTCGCAAGTTTCTTTCGGGGCTTGCCCTTGGGCCATCCGGGCGGCTTCCGTGGCTCTTGGCTTGGGATGCCGGTATATTCTGCGATGATGCGCTTGAGGACTTCGCTGGTCATGCCTTCGCTGGCGAGCCTTGCGGCCTGAGACGCGCGCACACGGACGGCGATTGCAACGGTCGCTTCTAAATCGGGTTTGGATTCCATGCCGATAAGTGTAACACGTATGATAGACTCTGTAACGCTTATTCCGCCCGTTCGCGCCGAAAAGATTTTGGGATTTAGACGTTGACCCCAGCCTATAAAGTGTTACACTGCTACTTGTGGGGCAAACGCCTCACTCGCCTGCAAGCGAAAACGAAACAGAACCGGAGAAATAAGATGAAAACCTTCAACATCGGCGAAGTGGTCAAAGGCATCAAGGCTGGCTATTTTGTGATTCTCGCTGAGCGCACGGTCGCTGGCGAACACGGCTACCAAGTGAAGCCCTACAACATCGAAACCGAGTCAGCCGGTCGCGGCGAATTCTTCTTGAACACAGAATTCTTGCTGCCCGCAGACGCATTGCGGGCTTAGGCTAAACTATGAAAAAGCCCACTCGGTCATGGACGCACTTTGACGCCGACTTGCGCGGGATGAAGCTGCTGAGCGAGTTTTACGCTGAGCAGACTTCCAAACCGCGCCGGTCGAAGCTGCTTCGCTGGCGCAAGGTGCAACGCGGAACCTACCCTATTTGGGTTTCAAAGGTGTGCGAAATATTCAGGGTAGCCGCCGCTGAGCGCGGCGGCTTGGGAATAATGAAGCGCCCAGACTGCTACGAAGTGTTCCTGTCCATTCCACCGATGGGACGCGGCGGGCTAATGGTCGGGAGCGCCGCTACCAAGCAAATCGCGTTCAACCATTGCGAAAAGATAGCGCGCAACCTGATAACCGTGATTGCGATGGAATCCACTTCGCAGCGCGAAAGGAAGCCATGCCGTACTACGAAGAATGTACTGTCTGCGGGAGCACGCCGATGAACTACGTATGCCCCGTGTGTCACCTTGTCCACGGTCGCGGCAAACAATGCTCCGATGAAGAAGCCCACGAAGCATTGCTCGTACGATTGGGAATTGCTGAAACGCTTTGCGAGGCAGCTAGTGCACTGGCCGAAAGCGATTGCCCGATGAACCGTTTAGCCTATAAAGATGCACTGGCCGTTTATCGCTCTGGTAAGGGGCGCATCTTCAAGTAGCTAACGCCTTGCAGGGCGTGAAAAGGCCAGCCCCTCTCCGGTGCTGGCCCTGCTACTTCCCCGCGTTGCGAAAGGAAAGCGAAGATGAGCGAAGAAAAGCAACAATGCGCGGCTAGTTGGATGGTCAGGTATCACACGCACCAATGCAGGCGCGCGGGAGTGGTGCTTGAGGACGGCAACTACTTTTGCAAGCAACACGCCCCGTCCGCCGAGAAAGCGCGGCGCGAAAAGTCTTATGCCGAATACGAGGCGAAGAAGGCGGCTGCACGCGCAGAACGCACGCGTCAAGCAGTCGCGATCAAGTTTCATGACAAGCTCGTGGCGCTCGTTAGCGAACTAGCGGGCGATGATGATTTCTGGGATGTACACGGGTCATCCATGCACGATGTCAGCGCGATGCAGCAATTCATTATGGCCCGCGCTCGCGCGCTACTTGAGTAAGTGAGGGGAAAGTGAAAACGCTAATGACAATCCTAGTCGGACTTACGATGTCCGCTTGCTCTGGCTGTGACCCTTCGCGCGAGGGACCGCGCGGCTTTGGCGTTGAGCTTGAGCCATTCACGGTCACGCAGTCGGCTCAAGTGCCCGGCCATTACCTGTTCAGTGGAACGGCCAAGTTCTTTCCCGATGCTAACTACAGCGGCGTCGTGCAGGAACTTCGCATCAATGGCGAATTGGTTGTCATTGAATACACGCGCATATCCAGCGGCCATTGGGCTCGTGACAAACAGACCGGCCAACATGGCGAGTTGCGCGAGATGGTCGTTTATCCTGCCGACATTGAAGGCTGCAACCTTGACGCGAACGGTTACGGCATGGTTTGGCGCACTGACAAATTCTTGTTCAATCCAGACTACGCGCCGCCATCTGGCACAATCACGCGCCGGTCAACGAAAGAAGTTCGCTGGTTTATTGACGCCCGCAACGACTTCAAGGTTGGCGTCACGGAATAGCAAACGCCACGCGGCTGGGCACCCCGTGGCGTTGCTTCGCGCGTGCCTACCTTCCCAGATATCCACGCGCTAAAGCCCGCAGCTCGCGTACTTGGCCTTGATCTGCGCCAGTGCCGTAACCAACTGTGCGTCTGACAGGTAGCTTGCCTTGGTCAAGAACAACGCCGCGTTGCCCTTGGCGAATTGGGCGGTACCGGACGAGCCCATGATCTCGCCAATATTCGCTAGGCTAACCACGTTGCCAGCCGCTACCGGTGTCGCCGCCGTGTAGTTGCACTGGGCGTAGATGTTGCTCCCGTTCCACCGCGCCGTCAACACTTGCCATGCGCCGGTTGATGCCGCAACTTCCACGTTCTTCGCGCCGCCGCTATCTTGGAGCGTGAACTTGAACTTCGTCCCGGCGTTGTCGTACACGACCATTTGCAGGTATGACGTGATTCTCTGGTCGAATAGCTGTCGTGCCGCCGCAACGTCCGTGATCTTGCACACGCAGATAATCGTGCCACCGCCAACGGTAAAGAGGTCGCTTGTCAGGGCCGCGCGGTACTCGCCGTAAGCGCCGCACGCCATCGTGTTGTAGCCGTCCAGCTTGTTCGTTGTGTCGCGGGTGTTCTTCGTGCCCGACGCATAGACGGCGTTGCGGGCGTTCCCGCTCTGGTCGAGATACGTGTCGATGTTCGCGCCCGTGAGCGACAAGTGCGAGTCGGGGTCCGCGTCAAGGTAGCTTGACCAATCGGCAGGCGTCAGCGGCGGTATGACAACCGCTCCCGCGCCGCCGTTCGCGCCCGAGAGGCCTAGTCCTAGTCGTAGTCCGTGCATTATGCATTCCTTGTTTGAAGTTGAGCGTGCAGATGGACGTGCGAAGACGCCGCAATGGTCGCAGTCGTAACAACGGCAATCACGTATGGCCCATCGGCGGGAATCACGAAGTCCGCGCCAACGGCGCTGCCGAGCAAGTCCGCAACCGGCGTCGTGAATGTCGCGCCGTTACTGCCCGCAACCACAGTGCCGAGCGTGAAGATACACAGGCCCGCGCCGCCCGATGTTGCGGGTCTCGTGATTGGGTAGAGCCCGAACGTGAAATTCCCCGTGGGCGCTACGTCATTCGTGTAGAGTTGCGCCCGGATACGAAGTTTCGTCGTGATGCCGTTGATCGTGGGCAAGTCCGCCCCGACAATCTGGATGACGCCAAGGGGATACAACGTACCCGTGCCGCCTACTGCCGCGACGTTGCCGTAGCCAAGTGCGTAGGTGCCCGCAACCTTAGCCGCCGTGTGCGAGGCAGATACGTGCAAGAGCGTCGTGTAAACCGCGTTGTTATTGATCGCGGTCGCAAAAGCCGTCGTCGCAATCTGCGTTGTGTTCGTGCCCGCTGCCGCCGTGGGAGCCGTGGGAACGCTCGTCAGCGCGGGGCTCGTGAGCATCGTGGCCTTGGACTCGTTCGTGACGTTGCCAAGGCCTACGTGCGCCGCCGTGATGCCCGTAGGTGTTCCAGTAAACGCGGGGCTGGCGAGGTTCGCTTTCAAGTCCAGCGCCGTCTGCTGCGCCGTGCTCACGGGCTTTCCGGCGTCCGTCGTGTTGTCCACGTTGCCAAGGCCCACGTCGGCCTTCGCAAGCGCGAGATCGGTCTTGAGGGTCGCCACAGGCACGTCAGCCGGAACACCCGTGCCCGCAACGCTCCGGCCCTTGTAAGTCTTCGTCGCCATGTCCGCGAGTTTGGCGTTTGTGATGCTGCCATCGGCGGGAGCTCCAGCCGTGACTACTAGGTCGCCAGAGCCAAGCACGGATTGACTGTTGATAGTCTTGATCGTTGTGCCGCTTACTAGCGTTGGCTGTGCGCCGCCCGCTGCCACGGACGCAGCAGTAACGACGGTCTGCGTTGTCGCCAATGACCACGCTGTTCCGGTCGGGTTGCTCGTGCAGATGTAAATGAGGTCGGTGTTCCAGTCGCGGAGCAACTGATTCAACGCGCCTGTGACGACGCCGTTCGGGTTGCCGTCTGTTTCCTGAATGAAGTTTTGCCCTGCTGGCCTGTTAGCCATAGTTTATCCGGGAAGGTAGAGCACGGTTCCACCCCAGTGCTTGTAGTAAAGGCTCGAACTCGAGAACGATGGCGTGACCGTGAACGACACGGCCAAGTCCGCCGTTGAATCCTTTGCCATGTCGGTATTCGATTGCAACTCGCCCAAACGCACCGATGCGCCGCCAAGTAGGCCCGTTGCGCCTACGCCTGTGGTCATGGCCACGAAGTCAACGAGGCCGATGCCGCCTCCCGCCATGTAATTCACGTTCGTCGCGCCAGCGTTCTTGATTGTGAAATCGTAGCGCGTACCCCAAGTGGTCCCCGTCGCGCCGATGTTTTCCGTACCGTCGATGAACGTGGTTCCGCCGACCTTGCACTTAATCTGGAAGCTTCGTGTACCGCCCGAATTGTTGAAGTACGAGCCATACCAGCCGAACCGAAGCTGCCCGTTCGCGCCCAAGAAGTTGGCGGGAATAGTGAATCCAAGTATCTCTGTTTCCGCCGCTGTACTCACAACATTTACCGCTGCGAAGTTCGTCAGCGAGCGCACGGACTTGCGCCCTACGCCGCCAATCGTGTACCACGCGGTTCCGTCGTAGCGGATAATCTGAAACTCGCCGGGGAGCAAGACAAAGAAAGTCGTCGCCCCATCAAGGTTCTTCCCGTTTGGGTCAACAGAGCAGTACAGGGTTGCACTCTCGTTGCGAAGATGCCGCACTTCGCCTGTGCTTGGGGACGCGCGAAGTTGCAACGTCGCCGCTGCCGTGCTCCCGTGGTACGGGCCATCAGTCGCCGTGAGCGTGTAGTTCGTGGCGTGCGTTGCCCCGCCCATCAGCAACATTTCCGAGATGGACGCCCCGCCCGTCATGGGCTGTGGAGTGCCACTGACGCCGATTGCGCCATCCACGAACGTCACGCCGCCAAGTTTGCCACTCTGGCTCATGTGGTCGTATTCCTCCAGCTAACCTTCGCCACGACGCCCCAGTTGATCGTTGTGGCAGCGGCCCCGCGTACCGTGATGCGAATGTTCGTCCCCGATGCGACCACCGCGATAGTCCCGCCCGCCGCCAAGTTGTTTAGCGTGTTCGGGCCTTCCACTGCCGCGCCAATCGTCAGCGTGCCAGCGCTATCGTAAACCCGGTAGCGCCCGTGTTCGATAACGTCCTTCGTTGTGTCCGCCGTGTTGATGCCGGTTACTTCGTAGTCGAGTTGGCATGTTGCAGCAGCGGACGGGCGGGGGATGTCGATAATCGCCGTGACCGTCGCGTCTGTGGTCTGGACTTCTTCGATGTATTCGCGGTAGCCGTTCGTGCCGTCGTCTTCGAGGGAGTTCACCAGCCCGCCGCCCGCGAGCGTGGTTGTTTGTGGCGGACCTGCTAAAGTGGAACCGGCAACAACTGACAACTGCACCGCCGATGCCGCGAGCAAGTCGCCGATGTTTACCGTGGTGCCAAGCACCGCCGACGTATTCGCGGCGCGGCCAATCGCCGTACCCTGTCCCGCCGCCGCGCGCACGGTGAAAGTCGAGGCGGCGCTGTTCTCAAGGGCGTTGCTGGCGAACGTGACTGTCGAGTTCTTTATCAGCTTGCCCGTGGTCGAGTCGAACAAGGCCACGGCGTTATCCGTTGCGCTTGCGGGGCCTACTACGTCGCCTGAACCCGCGCTAATCGCCGTCCCGTTGATCTTGACCACGCGCCCGGTCGAATTGTCCAAGCCCGCGCTATCCGTGCTGCGGATATCCAAGTCAGGAACGTCATGACCGTCTGTAAAATCGAGCTTGAAGTACCAACCGGACGCAGGCAGATATTTATCCGGTACGCGCAAGCCTAAACCCATGCCGCCGATGAACTCAGTACCCGCTACGTTCTTGCCAGCGCCGAAGATCGTGTAGAACGCGCTGAGCGTGGGCCATGCTTCTTTGTTGGCGACGTAGGCGTGCGACAATTCCATTTCAGGCGCGAGCGTGATTAGGTTGCCGCCCGCTGTGCTGCGCAAGTTGCCGATAATGCGCCCGTTCGCGTCCTTGAATACTTGCCCCATCGTCGTGTTCAACGTAGGCCAACGCGGGCCGGTCGTGGCCGCCGTAGCCGCTTGATAAACAGGCAGGAACGCAAGTTCTCCCACGCGCGGCTGATTGAGAAATTCTTCCAGCGTGAAAGCGTGTCCGGGTAACTTTGGCTGCGGAATCGACTGCCCGCCCGCGCCATCGGCTGCGCTACGCGGTTCGCTTCCGGCGTCCGATTCGGGCTGCCCGCGTTCATCCGGCGTGTCGGGAACCGGATGCCCGTTGATTGACGGAGTACCAACTTGGTTCGGCGTTTCCGTGGTTGGCGGATACGTTGTCTTAGTCGCCGCTGGCGGTGGATTGTCGCCGGGAGGAGTGCCCGGAGGCGGCAACGGCGGGTCAACCGGAGTCCCCGGGGGCGGGTCGATAGGCGGGCCGGGGGGCGGGTCTTGTGGTGGTGGTATGCGCGGATGCGTCGGGAACGTAACAAAATCGTTCCACGTCATCCACTTCTTGCGGCCCTTAGCTGGCTTGCCGCAAACGTTCGTGTGCTTATCTCCAAAATCCTCGCGCCACTCAACGCGCTTTACAAACGGGCCTTGACTTCCCGGCTGCCATTGCGAGTTGATGAATTCGGCGGGCGAGTAGAGAATCCCGCCGTCCGTATCGCCGTAAAGCTCGCGCGAGATATTGACGCCTGCGCTGCAAATTTTCCCTTCCGGCGTTTCGCCTACATCGTGGTTCCCATCGTCAGCAGGTGACAACGGCCCGCCCGCTTCATGCGAAAGCGTAGCCGTAGTGCCATTGCGGAATCGCGCGATGCCGTGTGCCGGTGTGCCGTCACCGTTGCGCGTGAAGTTCAACGCAACTGCGAATATCTTTTCAGCCGTTCCCGTAGCACCTTGGCAGAAGGCCTTTACCCAACGAACTACGCGCCATTGGTAATGGATGCCAGCGTGTCGCCCGTCCACGTCGTAGGCGTGCGTTGATTTCTCAGGCGGGCGCGGTTGTAGGTGATGCGCGATCAGGTCAGAGCCCGCCTTGTAGAAAATGTTCTTGCGCAAACCGTCAGTGCCGTATTCAGCGCCACGGGCAACGAAGCCGGTCGCATCGCCTAGCACGTTCGGCGCAAGTTCAACGTTCTTGCCGATGGTCAACGGGTCAACGCCCGCGTGACGCTTGCCTACGCTGTCTAGCAAGTAAACGTTCTTGTCTTGCTCAACGTACTCAGCAGGCATCGCGTCGGCAGTAATGAACGCCGCGCCGTCGTGGCTCGTTGTCCCATCGGTAGGCCACGGAACGCCGCACGCGGGGATGCCGTGAACGTTGCCCTGCGTGTCGCCCTGATTCTTGGAAGGCGTACCAAAAAATACCTTGGAAAGCGAACGGGACAGACGCCCCATCGCTTTGTCCTTCTCGCCCAAAATGAACTTGACGAATTTATAAACGGGTTCGCCTGTCACGCGACACCCCGCTCTTTCCATTCACGTTTAGCAAGACGCGTAGTCGCAAGCCGCCCGCGCGAAGTCAGGTCAGCAAGGTTACCCGCGCTGATTCGCGTCCGAACGGTTGCGCTCGTTTCGGTTACTTCAACTTCAAGCGAAATATCGCTGATTGGGCCGCCAACTTCGTAATCGGCAAACAGTTTCGGGCCTTCTGCGATGCCGAAACCTTCCAGTTCTGCGCAATGGGTCAATTCCCAGCCTAGTGCGCGTTGCGTGGCGTCCGCTGTCACCGCCGTCTGGTTCAGGATTGGGCCTAGCCCGTCACTCATCGCAAAGTGGCCAGCCGTTCCGTCTTTCACGTAATCACGCACGCAAAGGATGTCATGCGCTGGCGGCAATTCGATGAACGCGATATCAGGGTCAGCCAGAGTCGTGTTGATACGCTCGTCATGCCAGCGTGTTTCATCGTTCGGCATCCTGCGAGTGGCGCACATATAAACCGCCGCCGTGAACGAAGGCTCGAAACGTGCCTTGCCGCGCGATTCGCTTTCCACGAGCTTGAAGTCTTGAAGGCTGTAAATGTCGCCCTCGCCGTCCTGAATCTTGCTCACCTCCCTCACTCGCAACGATGTAGGGTTCCCGTCATCACCTACTAGCGCACCCGGCACAGCCAAGTTCCCGTCGCGTAAATCTTTTTGAACTAGGCGTATGATGCCGCTGGATTCGCTGCCCTCAAACCGCACCGTGAACGGCGCGGGTGAATCATGGTTGACCGTGCTAACGCTGTTTACAAATGGATGGTATCCGCTGCCTTCCGGCGCGATGACGTTCAAGAACTCAACCCACGGGCACTCAACAGCCACGGGGATAACTGAGCCGTCGCTGGCAATCTGCCCGGCTTGCCAGTCAGTCCAGCCGCCAACATGCCCAGCGTCATCGACAAACTCAACTTTATAGAGCTTGCGCCAACCGTCTTGCACGGCCTTATGCACCGCCTCGAATTGGGCGGTACCGTAGGAATCGTGAATCGGCGCGTTCTCAAACGTGTCGCTCATGTAGCAGGTTGCTATGAGCGCGTCGGTCAGGTCGGTCGAATCGAAATCGTTATCTGAAAGCAGGTCGTCAAGCGTCTTGTACTCGCCACCGTCTGCGTACATCTGCGTCAGCTTGACGCGCAATTCCTTCGGGCCAAGGCGGACTTGCGTTTCTTCGGTAGCGGAGTCGTTCGCCAACATCCGTAAGCAGTGGCGTTCGTTGTAGTAGACCACGAGCACGCGCGGCTTCCCGCTGATATACGTCCCGCGCGTAACCCAGCCGGGAGCAGTGTGCCACTTGTAATCCGTCAGGCCGGGCAGCTTTGAACTAGCCGCGATATCCTCGCGCCCCACAACGTAAAGCCGCCCGTCATTCTTCATGGTCAGGTCAGCGTTGAACGAATCCAAGAACGAGCCTAACGCAAGCGGGAGTGATTGGCCGCTCAAGTAGGTGTTGTCGCGCACTGAAACGTTAGGCGCGTCCTTTGCCCAATCGCTGCTAGTCAGGGTCGCAAGGAACGAAATCGAATCGCGTAGCTTTGTCAGCGCCGCTTGTGTCGTGCTGTAGTTCGTTTCGTTCAGGTAATCGTCCCCGAATACAACGCGGAAATCTACGTCCGCAACACGCCTGCCTAGCAGGAACCGAGTATCGAAAAGAATCAGGCGGCACGTTTGGTCAAACCTCACAACGCGGTCAATCCACACATTCCCAAGCGTGGCCGTCACGTCGCTTGGCTGGTTGCCGCCTGTTGCTGGGCCGGTGAATGTCATCGGGTGCCCGCCCGTTGGTTGGCTCTTAGCAAGGTTAGCGAGCACATCGAACATCACGGCGGGGCAATCAAGTTCTACTTCGCGCGCAACCGTGCCCCGATATTTCGGGAAGCGGAACGTGCAGTAGGGCAAGAACACGTCGCCCAGCTTGATGATGATTTCGCCGTTAGGCAAGTTTGCCGCTCCCTATTTTCTCAATGTCAACAAGGATGCCAGCCGATGACTTGCCAGAACTGCTAGTGCCTTGCGGGCCGGGGTTGACGTAGCGCCACAGCGATTCGCCTTCGGTTACGAATTGCTGCGCGCCGTTGTTGAAAACCATTGTCGTGGTCGCATCGACGCCCGTTTCCAAGTCGTCCCAGTTGTCGTCAAGAGGCGGGAACCGATACGGGATGGCGTTCGTCGCCACGATTTTTAGCCGATGATGGCAAGTGCGAATCGGGCCTCCTGCCATCGCATACTTGAATTCCGTCCCATCTGTAGCGCGGGAATGGCTCTTGGGTTGGAGATTGCGAATCTTCGTTTCTTCTTCCCACACGAAGATGGTCACATTGCCCGTGAACCGAACCGCGAACGTTACAAGACCGTTCGGCTCGTCGATGCCAATGGTCGGCAGGCCCCATTGCGTCGGTTGAAGCGAAGCGTACATAGCGCGGAACATCGTGATGATGCTGGCGATTGCAGTTTCCGCCGTGCTGTAAATGTTCGCGTCTGTAACACTGGTGTCATTGCTCAAGAACGCCGTATTGCCTTCCGTCTTGATCGTCAAGTCACCATAGAGCGTCACGTCAAAGCCGGGCAACGTTGCCGCGCGCAAGCTAATCGCATCACGTTCGTTCATTGCTACGTTGAAGTTTGCTTTTACAACCGTGCTGGGGAATGTCGCGTCAGCGTGAAGCGTGGCGGACGTTTCCACGAATAGAATCGTTGCGCGCGCAAGCAGGTAGGCCGCTTCGTTCTCCGTTGCCACGTTCTGCTTGCGTTCAAACTCAACCGTGGCACCCGCGTGGCGGAACGCAGCGGAAAGCCAAGCGGGCCAGTTCGAGCTAGTCTTCATCTTCTCAATCCAAGCTTCCGCGTTCTCACGCGCGCCAGTCGTGACTGTGGTTCCGCTCATGGTAGGGCCAAAGACGGCCTGCGCGGTCATGCCCGCGATGCCGCCCGGACTAATCACGTACTCATAGCTTGGAGGCGATTGCAGGCCCGGCTCGTCAGTCGCGCCGTTGCTCGTGGGGCCTTCGCGCCGCCCAATCCATGAGAACGCGAGTTTAGCGGTTAGCTGCCCTTGCTCCTTTTCAACCGCGCCCTCACAGTAAGGCCACAAGTTCGCGTGCATCTGGAACAACGTTGTGCCGCTCGTTTCCTCGTAAACGATTGTTTGGCCGCTTGCGTTGAGGATGGCCGATTCCAGTGTGTCCACGGCGGTCTTCAATGCCGCTTCACTCGCCGCCGTTACGAAGGCGTAATAAGCAGGCCATACGTGCTCATCGTGCGAAATCTGCGGGCTAAGTGGCTGCGTCGGGTCGAGGCGCAACTTGACGCCCGTAGTCGTTGACGTACTGCCGGAATCGGCACTGTCGATGATGTACGGCGTGGGGCCTATGAGGATTCTTGCCATAGTTACTCCAACACGCGGGCCTTACGCAGCTTTTCGGTTTCGGCGTTCTTCATCATGTCGCGCTTTGCTTCCTGTTGCCCCTGATTGATTAGCTGCATTTCCGAACGGTAGCGTTTCAAGTCCGCACGGCCACGGATTCGGAATGTCGTGGGCAACGTCCGCGAAATCATCTCCTGTTGCTTTTCAATCTGCTTCTCGACCTCCCCGAACGCAGTTTCCTGCGCGGCCAAGCCAGCCGCCTTACGCCGCGCGATTTCTTCGCGCGTGCTGAATATGTCCCGGTAGAACTTTTCCATCTTGTGCGCAGCGTCTTCTTCGCTCATGCCGCGAAGGCGCAAGATGCCGCGCGTCATTGCGTCAACGCCCGTTATGCCGCCTAGCGTGTCGCGGATACCGCCCGCAGTCGTGAGCCCTACAGCCTTAGCGGCTTCCATGTTCGTACCGCCCGCAGTCTTGATGGCCTTCACTTTGTCAGTCGCATCAGCAATCGAGCCCATCGTGCCGCCGATGACGTTGCCCGCGATACCGATTACAAACGCGCGCCCAGCTACAGCGCGCATAAATCCATTGTTCAGGGACAACCCGCCGCGCCCCATTTCGATGGGGCCTAGTTCCAGCTTGCTGCGCGAGATGCCGAATCCCTTTGTCTTGAGCCGCCCCATGAGCGTGTCAGACGCCCGCCCGCCTACACCGCCCGTTCCGGTCGATGCCGCGCCGCCAACACCCCCAACAGCGCCAGAGCCAACGCGCCGCGCTTCGATGCGCAGGCGTTTGATGCGCGCTTCCGCTATCGTCACTTCCATGTCGAGACGGCGTAAGTCCGCCTCTGCTGACAAGATTTCCTCGCGCTCACCTTGAATCTGTGAACCTAGCGATTGCTTCCCGTACATACGGGTGTAAGGGATGTTGCGAGCGCCTAGCCCGTTCGTGACGCGGGCAAGGTTGTTCTCCATGCGCACGCGCGAAAGAACGGCTAGGGCTGACTGGAAGTTAGCCATTATGGCCCCTCAGTCAGCGAGAACGCCGTGGCGATGTTCGCAGCGCTGTCCCACATCCAAGGCGGCACGCCGCTTGTCACCGTTGACGGCCTGCACGGAATTAGCTCAAGCGTTGCCGCCGCGAGTTGCGCAACCGTTTCGCTATGTTCCAAGAGCCACGTTGACGCGGGCGAAAGCGCACAATTCGGCGCGTAGAAGTATTTCTCTGTTGTCAGGATAGGGCGAATCAGGATTGCGAACGTCGGCAGCGACGTAAACGGAACCGTCGCCGTGCCGCCCGTGGGCCTGAACGCTGTGCCGCTTGTGGTCAAGTGCGCAAACAGGATTTTCAATCCCGTGGCTGATTGGTTGCGGAACGGAAGGATTATGCGAGCGTCTGAAATCCGCTCCATGCGCAAGTCTATGCCAGCGTCTGTGCCGATGCCGGTCAGGTACTCTTTGATGTCAGCGCGAAGTTCTAAAGTGATGTCGCCTTCTTCGATGCCTCCCAACACCGTGCCATTCGTTGTGCCCGTGGCGCTTCCCTTGACCTTTGTTGGGGTTAGAACAGGGTAGCCGGGGATTGAATGCACAACGGAAGCCATCGGCTAGTCTCCGAACTTGTCAAACAAGCCCTGCACGTGTTCAACAGCAAGTTCAGCCGTCAACTCGTGCGGCACGTTGGCATCGACGAAGCCGTACCACGTCGCGCCTTCCACGACTTCCGTTTTGCAATCCTTTGGCTTCGCAACGCCCGTACGCCACAGTTCGATGTTCCCGAATCCGTCGCGCTCGTTGTGGTCTGTGTAGAACGCGGGCACGTAAGCAGGATTGCGGGGGCGCACCTGCTTGTATGCCGCGTGAATCAGCGTTTGCCATTCCTTGATGGTCATCTTCATTCCTCCCTTATGGGTCTGCAAGCGTATTGGTTCCTGCGCTCATCAAGTACGCGCCTTCATCTTCGTCGCCCCACAGGAACGATAGCCGGTCTTGGATGATGCCCGCCGCCGTGGACGTGTCCGCGAAGGTCAGCGTAGCGTTCAAGGCCGGTTCGCTTGAGTGGCTGATATGGAAGTAAGGCACGTTCTCAAACTTGACGCCGGAAGCCGCGTAGAAGCCGCCGCACAGCAGGTATTTCGTCATGGCCGCGTCGTGCGAGAGTGTCAGCGTCCACGCGCCAGCCGCTTGGTCGAAATTCACGGGGTACAAGTCCGCGTCACGGTCAAGCATCACCTGCACCCACGCGCCCGCGCTCAGGTCAACTTCCGTGAACGCCTGCGACTTGGAACCGCAAGCGATTGTGATGTCGCCAGTCCATGCAGCTTCCATGTAAATCGGGGTAAACGGAAGCCAAGGCGTGTAAGGGTCAGCCAGCACCGCAGCGGGGAACTTCTGCGTGATAATCACGCTCGTTGATGCCCCGACCGTTTTGGAAACGTAGGCGAGCGAACGCCAAACGGTTGAAGTCAGCACAGTGAGCGTGCTCGTGTTCGTGAGCGTCCACCCGGAATAGCTGGTAATCGTCGCGCCGTTCGTCGCTGAGTTCGCGCGCAGAGTCGCGTTCGTTGTTCCGCTGCCGGGGTTGTTTTCGTTGCACGCGGTGATACGAACCTTCTTCGCGCTCGCGGCCAAGTAATCGAGCAGGTCAATCAGCCCGTCATCCTTGTTTGACAGTTCGATGATGGACTGAAACGCTCCGGGCTTGCTCACGATTTCACCCGTGACGGTCTTCGCGTGCCTGCCCGCTTCGATGCGGTCTCCGGAGCCGCCAACGCCCACGGTTACGCGGCGCAGAATACCGGTGGCCGCTGCGGCTGGTTCTGCGGCATACGTGATAGCGCGGAACGTGACCTTTTCATCCGTCGCGCCATCTTGGAACGCGCGCCAGTCGCGCCAGAATTGCGCGCGGTTGATAATCGCGTCCCCGCTCACGGCGTTCGTGTTGATTGTCTTGCCGACTTGCACGAGCGTCGGTTCGACAATCGCGCGCCCTTGGTCGCGTAGCGCCTTCCAACTGTCCTTACGCGCCTTGAGCGCCGCCGTAGTCTGCGCCACGCCGTTAGTCGAAAGCGTGTCGAGGTCATTTTGCAAAGCGGTCGCGTTCGTTTGGAACGTCGCTTGGCTCGTGATTTCGTCCTTCACAACCTTGATTGCTTTGACGAATGATGCGGTGTCGTCGGCGTATGCCACTGGTTATCTCCCAATTCGTTTCAACACACGAGCAGCGTTCATACGCCGCGCGTCGATGTTCATCCTCAACACGTCTTGACCTGACCGAGCTTTGATGCCGTCCAGAATCGCAAGAGCGGCGGAACGCCTGCCGCCAATGCCCGCGCGCACTACGTTCTGGCTGACTCTCACGCGCTTGCTGATAGCTGCCAGTTCTTTAGCCCGCAGCTTGGCGGCTTCGTCGCGCACCCATGACGCCGCCAACGCGAGAATTCCGTCGCGCGTGACCTTCTTTTCTTCGTAGTAAACCGAATGGGGGACTAGGCTGTGGAGCATCCCTTCCTCCATGATGATTCGCGCTGCCGCCGTCTTCGCTGTCTGTGGCGTGATTGTCACCATGAATAACCGCGCGCCGTCTAGCGCGCGCTGTAGTTGATTCGTCCTGTGGCCGCGTCTCGCGTCGTAACCAGCCGCGACTTTTGCGCGGTCATACTCAGGCGTGTTTTTCAAGAGCATCGTGCTACCCGCAACCCGTTGAGCCGCGAAGGAACGCGCCACACGCTTTTGCAAATTGCGCCCCATGACGCCGATCAAACGCGCCCATTCGGCCTGCGTCATGGCTTCTAAATCCATGCCCGTCACGAGCACAGTAAAAGGGCCTATCAATGTTCCGTTTACGGCCATACGTTCCCCTTGTAGGGCGTCCGCGTTCACAGTTGAGGCGCTAAGGAAGCGCCATAAAATCTAGGGCATCGTGATGCCGATGCGCCGGTTTGAATCCACAAACGCGACGTAGCACTCGTATGACTTCGGTGCATTTACAATCGCGCGCTTCTTACGCTCGCGCCGCTTGATTCGCTTTGGCGCGTCTTGCCTCATCTTGCTTCCCCCGGAGGCGCCCGCATGGCCGGTTTACTTTTCGGCTTCGCCGTCAATTCGTGCCGCCATTGCCTAAGCGATGCTACGTCGTTCTCAAGGTGCTCAAACTTGAGCGCCCCAACCTTCAAGTCTGCTTGAATCCCCGTCAGCGCGTCCGCCATGCGGTCAAGTTTCGTAGCCAACCGCTCTTGCCGCTTCGCGCTTTCGGTAAAGTAGTTCAGGATTCCAAAGCCAACGACGCCGATAGCGACCCACCACCATTCGACCTTTTGGCCCATCGCGGCTAACGCCTCTTGCGTGCCCGTGCCGCCGCCAGCCGCCAACACCACAAGCACCCAAGGGTTGCCGCGTGCCCATGAAATCAGCTTGGCAAGGTCAAACCCCTTCGGGATTGGCCCGCTATCGCGTGTTGTGTCAGTGCGAGTCTTGCTATCGGTCATTGGTTCCCTAAGCCAAAGGTGCAATCGGGAGTAGCTTCTTCTTCGTCGCGTTGCTCAACCCATCCCAAACGTGGTCATCTACAGCCTTAGCCGCTTCCGGCTTGCTACGAATTGCCGCTTCGTATTCAGCCACAGCGGCGTTCGTTGCGGCGTTCTTGCGCCTCAAGTATTCAGCGAGCCCAGCGCCCGCCACGCTGCCCACGACGCCGATAATCGCGCCGATTGGGCCGGGGATGCTTGAACCTGCTTTGGTAATCGTCGCGTCAAGGCCTGTGGAGTCGGAACGCAGCAATGGCTCGTTAGCGATGCCCTTGGCGTCGATTGCTTCTGCGGTTGCCTTGCCCGTGTTGTTGTCGATGAACAGCGGAGTGCCGTCGCTGCTCGTGGCCTGTTGTTCTTTCACGAACATTGAGCAGGCCGTCAAGAACAAGCTCGAAGCCAGACAGAACAGCAGCAGGATTGTCAGCACGTATTTCATGTTCAACGGTCTCCATGTTCATTTCGGACAACATTCTGCGAATCTGGCTCGTTTCCTCTGCTATCGCTTCCTTTAGCGCATGAATTATGTCCAGATGTTCCCGAATCGTCGCTACTTGCATTGCCCGACGTGATTTCCTGTCCATTCGAGAACTCGATCCGCAAGGAAGCTCTAAATTCTCCTGTGCGCGCGGGGGGCGATTTACACGCGCACAGGAGCAAGACAAGCGCGAAAGCTGCCACGATTGCGAGCGCAATTGAGAACACCAGCCACGTTGAACGCGCGGGCTTCGCGCTGAATAGGCGCGGCTCTTCTTCTTCCGGTTGTTCGTACCACTGGCCCATCTAAACCTCTTTGCCAAGCTGACGGAGCGCTTCCTTCGCTTCGTAAAACTTCGCGTACCAGTTTTCAATCGCCTCGATGTCCGCAAGAGATGCCCAGCGCTCATCCTCTTGCTGTTCGTATCTTGCACGGTCTACTTCGCGCATTTCCGCTGGTGACAATTTCGGCATGGCTAAATCACGTCCCGAAAAAGGTAGTTCATAGACTTAGTTCGACTTCCTGCCCGCACACGCACTTGACCTTTGCCTGCTTGTTTTCGTCTGCCGCGTTCCAAACCGACATTTCGTGCTCGTGGTTTACCCTTTTGCACCTTGGACAATCCCAAGCCCATTCGCGCCTCACCCTTACCAGTTCTGGCACCTTTGGCATGGCTAACTCAGCGGCACGTTGTGATCGCAAACCACCGTAATCGTGCTCTCAACAATCGGATGGTCGCGGTCTGCCAACTGTTCAATCGGCGTAACGTCAAACGTCCAAACGATGCGGCCTGATTTACCGAGCCAATCCGAGTTGCTGAAGTACGTTTCCAGCGCCGTTCGGCCTCTATTCGCAAACGTCGCAGTCATGCCCTGCCGCGCCACGGCTATCGCCTTGTTCGCGCCCGCTACGTCGTGCATTTTGAAGCGCGCGGTAAACGTGAACGCCGATTGCGCACTCGCTTCGTAATCCGCAATCACTTCCGAGCGCACAAAGTTGATATTGCACACGTTGTCGCCGTCTATCTGGTTGCCGCCTTGCTCTTGCGTGTAATCGAACACGAACGCCGCCGTCCCCTGGGGCGAGTCCACAGCGCCCGCGAAGCTGGCTACGTTCGCTTGTAGCGCGTTCTCGATTGCTTCTCCTAAGTCGTCAATGAAGTTAGCCACGGATTAGCCTCGCTGCGCTCATGTTGGCTTTGGCTTCTGTCTTCCGTTTCCCAGCGTAATCCAGCTTGACGCCCTGCGTCTTGAGCAAGTCTAACGCGCGCTTACGTTTCTTGTCTGCCGCCTCCAAACGCGCAAGGTCGCTGCCAGCGCGGTTGTCCATCAATTCCGCGACACAGTATTCAGCGAACGATTGCGCAAGTTGACGCGGATTCTTGATGTCGCAAAGCACTACGTCGTTGCGGTTATCGTAGTTAGCGACACCTGCCAGATTGTTTTCGACATAGGCATCGAAGCTGATGCGCATGCGGAGCAAGAGGGCTTCGAAGCGCACGAGTTGCCCGAAGTATTTTGAGTTACTGTCCAAGACATTGGCGACTCCCTTAGCCGCGTCAATCAGGTCGTTTTCGTCCGCGTAGCTGACAATCACGTCGCCGCGCGAATCCTCCACAGGGGCGATTAGTGCGCCAGTCGTGTAGTCGCCGTCCGTTACTTCCGCGCTGCCGGTGATGCCGGACGTGTTCGATGCGGTCAACGTCACCAGCCCCGCTGTGCTAACGGTGCCCGTGCAAACCGCGTCAGTAGCCACGGTCGTTGAGTTGCGGCGGTAAAATGTAATTGCGCGCGTGCTCGCAACGTAATTCCACCACAACCGCCCGTTATCTGTCCATGTAAACAGACTCGTCACGGTAGACGTGACGGTTCCCCAGCCGGTCAAAACAAGCCGGTCGATAACCGCGTCACCATCCAACGTGCGCACGGGGTAATCCATAAGTCTAGACCTCCAATATGGAGGCAGCCATCGGGCGCACGTCAATCACCTTAGCGCCGCTGGATGACTCAATGCTGATGAACGGCTTGAGCGCGATATTCGTTGTCAGCGCCCCCGTCAGAATCATGAACACGTCATTGATGTAAATAGACGCGCGCCGCGCGGAATCGAGTTCAATGCGCACGCGGTATTCAGTGTTCGCGGCAGGAGCAACGGTCGTGTCGCCAGCCGCGTCCGCTACCGAAGAGTCCGTGCCGCCGATACTCGTGAAGGTCTTGAAATACGTGTAGGTCGCTGCGTCAAAGTAGATGCCCACTTGATCGGCATCCGTACCTAAATCGAGCGCGTTCGTCAGCGCCAGAGCCACCTTGATTTTGATTGCTGCCGCGCTTGTAACGCGGAATGCACAAGACCACTTCGCCTGCTGGTCTGTGTTGAAGCCAGCCGCCCAGCGTGAATCGTTCGCGTTCGTGATGCGCGGGCCAATCGTTGACTGGTCTGAGCCAGCGCCCGCAGTGGTCATGCGCACGCCGCCGCGCGCTGAGTTCAACGTGACGAGCGCGCTGGTCATGTTCGTGCCGCTGACCTCGAAGTCTTGATTCGCCTGCATCACGTTCTTGAGCTTCAACGCGAGTGTGGCGACGTTGTGCGCGATGGTCACAAGCCGCGCATCCACGTCCGACTTGAGCGCGGCGGTAGCGCCTGCGCCATCTGAGCCCGTCACGGCGTCGTTCTGGTCAGCCAACGTCGTTACCGATGCCGTGCCACCTGAGCTATCCGTCAGGAATGTTACGTCAGCCGCAAGAAACGGACGCTTTGTGAACTGCTCACGCAAGACATAGCGATTGTTCGCGGCCACGTTGTCGCCAAGGGCCGTTGCAAGCCCGGCGATGCTCTTTATGCCGAGAGCCGCGTAGATAGGCCAGCGGGCCTGCCCTGCGCGGTTGTCTTCGCAGATGTATTCGGTATCCGTCGCCGTGTCAATCCAGCGCGAGCCGGTTGTGTAGCCGTCAAGTGCATCATCGTCCGCAGTGGGCGCGGACGTGGCGATGAAATTGTGTTTCAGAAGTTCAAGCGCCATTGATTCCCCTAGATGTACTTGACCTCGTACAGCAACTCTTCGTCCGCAGCGACCTTGATGACCATTGGTTGCACGCAATCAAGCCACTCGATGAAGTCGGTCCATGTGACCGTGGCAATCGGGATACCTTGAACAATCGCAGCAGCCGAAGCATCAGCGCGCAATCCGCCTTGCCAATACTTGAACGCCTGCCCATCGCAATAGAAGCGCGCGGCGGTCGCTACGGCTTCCGTGAGCCCGCCGCCATAAGTCGTCGTGCCGCTTGCCGCCCCCGGCGCAACGCCGCCTACAACCAACGCGCCGCTCCAGCCGAGTTCGTAGTACAGGTCGCCATCGAACGTCGCGCCGCTGACAAACTCAGTCCATGTATCGGTGTCGCCCGTGGGGTTACCAGAGTTCGCAGGAGCGCCCGCTGCGTCACCCGTAGCCGTGAGCGCAATTGTTCCTGATGCCCCGCCACGACGTTGGCGTAGGGTAATCGTGTCCGTTGAGACTGTTGCTACCCAGTTATGGGCAGCCGCGTTCGTGTTGATTGCTTGCGCGATAAGCAGCGCCACATTGGCAAGGCTCACCGCGTAAGTGACGGCGGCATGGAGCGCCGTGGTGCCTTCCTTGTAAACCCACGTTGCCGCGCCTGAGCCTGCCGTAATCTGAATTGTAATCGTGCCGAGCGGGCGAGTGCGCAGACCGAACGGAACACGCCCGCGATTCGTCGGGATTGGCCGCGCCATGATGTCGTGCGGCTGCGAACCTATTTTGTCGGACGGTGCAAGTGCCATCGTGCAGCCTTTCGTAAGCCAGAGAAGTTAGGGGCGGTTATTCGCCGCCCCCGTAATCCGGTTTACAGAGTCGGCACAAGGTAAATCGCGCTGCTGAAACCCGTGCCGATGGTGCCCGCGATGCGCTGATAAATGCGCCCATAGCGGAACGTCACCCCGTTGATTTCGTTCGAGCACGGGATGACCTTGCGGCCCAGCGTGGTGTCCGCGCTTTCAAACGTCGCCACGGTGTCGCCGATGCGGTGCGCCCACTGGATGAACACGCCGGAGCCGAAGCCCGCCGTGTTGCTCAGTTGCCACTCAATCTGGCTGACTTCGTTGCTGGAATCGACTTCGATTGCCGCAACGTCGATGACCACGTTTCCACGGAACAACGGCGTAGCCTCTTTGGCCGAACCGTCGAGCGAGAAGTCAACTTCCTTCGCGGCGGCAGACACGAGGGCTGCGGCGCTGGCCGTAATCAGGCCAGCGTCCATCAGCTTCATGCCGGTGTCCACTGTGAAGCTGTTCATTGAAGCGGGAGTTGCCATGTTTGTTCTTTCGGTTTTGGTTTCAGAAAAGCCAGCGGTTCGCTATTACGCGATGACCGCAGCGTCCGAAATTCCGTTGAGTCGCACGGCGGCCCATTCGTCCATGATGCTGTAGTTGTTGAACCAGTCGATGCGCCACTTGTAGGCCGTCTTCGTGGCCATTTCGCCAAGGGCGCGCATCGTCGGCAGTCCGTTGCGGATACCGCAGAGACGGCCAATGCCAGCGCTCAGAATGTAGATGCTCGTGGCCGTGGCGGTTGAACCCGTGTTGCCGAGTTCGTCAAACGCCAGCACTTCTTCCGTGGGCGTGCGACCGGCGACACCGAGAATCGGGACACCGTTCCAGCTTGCAACGCGGGTGCCCGCCATTTCGATGTTGTACTGCATCTGGTAGTTCGTTGACACGCGCATGAACGCGCTGATACGGCGCAGCAGGTTCTTGTTCATGCAGATGAGCGTCGGGGCTTTGCAAGCGTCAATCGCCTGATCGAGCGCAGCGAGAGAAAGCGGGTCGCCGCCATCGGTCGGGCTAGCCTTGACGTTGACAATCTGGTTCGTGCGGATGCGGTTCTGCAAACCGTCAATTTCCGCGATAGTGGTCTGCGAATTGCCTTTGAAGAACTTGCGCTGCCACAGGTGCGCGGCGGCAACCGTACCCATCATCAACTGTGACGCGACACCCTGTTGAGCGCCAGCCACAATCATGTTGTCGATGGTGATGTCGCCCTGAAGCGGCTTGAGCGTGTCGGTAATCTGCTCAAGCTGGCCGACCATTTCCGTAGGCGTGGTCGGGTCAATCTGGCGATAGGCGGGGTCAGGCAGCGTCTTTTCGCGCGTGTAGCTGTGGAACAGCCCGCCGATGTCCATAAACGGCAGGTAGGTCAAGAGTGGAACTTCGCGCAGGAAGGTTTCGACAATCGTGCGCGTTTCCGTTTTGGTGCCGGGCGCTGCCACGGCCTGAGCGAGTGTCCACGTCATAGGTTATTTCTTTCGTGCGATTTCGCCAAAGCCAGCCCACGTATCGAACTCGCCGTTGGCATCAACTAGGCTGCCGCCCGGTTTCAGGCTTGGCAACCGCTCGCCTTGAGGGTCGGGCTTAGTGCCCGGCTTGTCCTTCTCGGCAAGTTCCAGAGCCTCCAAGAGCGCGTCTGGCCCTTCTTTACCCGCACGCTCCACGAGCTTGCGGGTGTTTTCGGGCAACGCTTCGAGACGTGGCTTGAGCGTTTGCTTGAGCAGCTTGGAATGCTTCTCAAGGTCAGCCCGCAACGTTTCTTCGCTCGCTTTGAATTCGCCTTCGCGCTTTTCCAGCGCGGCTTCGAGTTCTTCAGCGGTCTTGCCCTTGCGTTCAAAGGCTGCGGCTTTCTTCTCCGCGTCCTTCGCTCGCTTTTCCAATGCGGAAATCTGTTCCCGCATCGCCTTCATGTCTGAATTGTTTTCGGGTGCGTTCTCTGCTTTGTCGGCGTCCGGTGCCGTTTTGCTCTCGGACTTGTCCGCAGCAGGTGCGGGTTTTGTTTCAATCGCCACAAGTACCTTTCTTTCGGTAGTTATGCAACGGGATTGTTGGAATTATCTTTCGGCGCTTCTTGGCCGGGAGCAACAGGCTCCGGCTTCGGCATCAACTTTTCATTCATCGCTAGATTTTCTTCAACTTGCTTCTGCGCTTCTTCGGCGCTATCGAAAGCGTCGGGGTTACGAAGCATCAGCAATTGGCCGGGGCTGGTTAGGCCAATGGTTAGCTCGTGCTGCTCTTTCAAGACTTGATCGGCAACAGCGAGCGAAACCTGTGGCTCCGCGTACACGAGCGCCACGTCAAAGTCGTCAGGATTCAAGCCGCGCGGCCACTTCGGGTCGAACGCCGAAAGCGTCATGATGGTCGAGCGCAGCAGTTCCGTTTCGATCATGCGCATCTTGTTTTGCTTGGCTTTCCTGACCTGCGCGTTTGGCGCGCGTGCTTCGATGCGTGAGCGGCCCGATGCTTCTGCGCCTACGTCCAACTCGCTGGCGGGGATTCCATAAACATCGCGGATTTCTTTCAGCAGGAATTCGATAGCTTGTTGGAAGCCATTCAGGTCTGCATTGCTCGCAACGTAGCGCACGTCCTGATTACTGTCCAAGCGGCCATCGAAACGGATAGCGCGGCCCGGCCCAAGTTCGATCGGCGTTGAACCGTCATGGCCTAGGATGACCATCTGGCCGTGGGCCTGCATCTGGATGGTGTAGCCGAATCCAGAGAGCCAATCGCCGTTGACGGCAACAGCCAGCTTCGCAAGCACAAGGCCGAGTGGCGGGATGTAGTAGCCCGTATCTGTGGTCGGGTCTTCATCGAAGCAATGCACGAGTGGCGGCTTGGCTGTAAGTAGCGGTACGAACTCGCCCTTACGCCCAGCGCCATACTCGCCAAACAGACCCTTTTGGGTAGGCGTAGGCGTCACGTAAACATCGGCCACGTCCAACTTCGTAGCCCGCATCTGCCGGTTGCGTTCAAGTATCGCGCCCGTAAGTACGGTAGCGTAGGGCCTGCGCGGGTTGCGTGTGTTGTCCACGATACGCACGCGGGGCGAGATGTAGCTATCGAGAATCGGCTCTTTGAATTCGTCATCATAGAGCGTCCGCAGAACAACGTTGCCGAACACTTCCATTTCTCTTTCTGTCCGGCACAACGTCGCGTTCACGTTCATCACGCGGTACGCTTCGGAAATCAATTCGACAAACTTGTCATCCTTTTCTAGCCGCACTTTCTTGTTGTAGAACCTGCGCTCTGGCGCGAGTTCGTAAGTCGTGTTGCGGCGCGCAATCCAGTCAGCCATGTAATCGAGCCACACGCGGCCCGGCTTGTTCTGCGCTTCTGCTAACGTCTCGCCTTCGTACGGGTCAATGTGCGCGAAGAAATCGCCGTCGTAGATTTCCTTGACGGCGAGTAGCGTTTGTTCGCGGCCTTCGATATCGGCGTAGTAGAGCGCGCCCGTGTCACTGTCGCGCGTGAATGGAGTGCTGGCTTGATTGCGCGGCAGTCTTGCCAACGCGGCGGCTTTTTCGAGAACTAGCGGGTCGGGCACGAGGCATACGGTAACGCGACTAGGTTACAATTGCAACGGGTTTGCGTCTGCAACTTTGTGGCAAAGATAAATCCCACTTTGCGGCGCAAAGCGAGCGCGCGAAACTAAACTTACGCACTACAGGGCGAAGGAGTTCGACAACGGCGACCGCGCAACGTTTGCGTGAAACCATCAAAGGAAGCAGGGCTCGTGAGATTCTCTTCCGGCTCCCGCGCTGTGAAGAAATAGGAGTGGCGAATGCGTTACGTGCTTGTTGAGTGCATCGAAGAAGTGAAGGAAGAATGCAGAGACTTCGATTGCATGGGGAACGCTACAAGATACCGCGTCACCCAGAAGACAACGATTGAACGCCAGATTCCTGAATTTCCGCGATTCAACGTCGCGCCGACAAAACGCATTGCGAAGTTGCGCCCGTTCGGGTGCTAATTGTCTTGGCAGACGGCTTCTAGCGCACCTGAGTAGCCGCGCTTCGCTCGCGGAAGATTTCCATAACGCCATAACGTACAGCGTCCGCGCCCCCATCATCGAGCGCTTTGCTAACCGTATCCAGAATGACGCCACTCGCGTTCACGTTCCATTGCAGCGCGCGAAGCTGGTCAACAACCCAGTGCGTATCGGGGGAGAACGTGAGCCCACCCATCAACGCGCTCCCCAACGTGCGCACACCTTGAAGAATCTCATTCTGCGCCAGCCACGGTTGTAGCCCCGCGTTGCGCAGCTTCTCTTTGAAGTCGTTATGCATTGAAGGGTCAATGACCAATTTCGTGCGGGGGAATGTTCGCTTGAGTTCGCTTACGCGAGCCACGATATCGGCGCAATATGTGTTGTAGTCCAGCCCGATGACCTTCTTGTACGACCCGGCAACCCAAGCGACAGGCTTCTTACCCGATGAGTTGACGTGGAACCACACGAACTCAGCCGGATGTGTTGATGTGGTGTTCAAGTCGCACGCTACCAGCGCCCACTCAGGTTGAAAAGGACACGCGGCCCGAACGTGGGTAGCGTCGTCAATATCGTAAACCTGCCCCAAGAACGAATCCCACGACGCTTCAAACTCGCGCTTGAAGAACGCGGGCATTAGGTTCTGGCGCGCGTCCTCGATGACTTGCTTTGGGACGTATGGCGAGTCCACCGCGCGCCATTCAAACGTCTTTGCGCCAATGAACTTCCCTTCCTTTGCGGGCTTCCAGACCTGCTCGTAAAACCAGCAATGGCCTAGCGGTGAAGTGTCTGCGATGAACCAACTGTCCGCGTAGTTCGACAGGCGCGCGTACACGTTCGGCCAGCCTGCTTGTTTGGAGCGCGCGATTTCAGTCCACCATATTCCGCGCAGCTTGAACGCCACGAGCGATTCGGGCTTGTCCGCGCTCTTGAGGAAGATCGTCCGGCCCCCAATCAGGCATAGCGAGCCGGTGCCGTGCGTTGTGTCGAAGAACGCGCGTTTGTCACCTTGGCGTTCGTGGTCAATCATCCAATCGGGGACACACCGTATGATTTCAAGTTTCTGCGCGCGACAATCATCGTAATGGGGCGCAACAGCCCAGTACTCGATATCCCCCGCGTCAAAGCCAAGGTCGAAGTAGTCGTCAAAGATTCGATCAACGAAGTGCTCGCCCGCTCCGAACGTCTTACCTGTTCGTGATGCGGCCCCAATCAATGTGAACTTAGAACGGTTGAGAGCGGCGTCCCGTTGTTGTGGGAACGCAGGGCCGATACTACGCATCAGGTTCGGGAGCAGGTGCTGGCGTTGCGCTTGCTTCGCTTGTGCGAAGGCTGTTTGCTGCTGCGATGGCGTCTCTAAAAGCGTCTGCAATGAAGTTGCCTTGTGCGGCTCCGTCAGCTTCGTTGACCTTCGCGCTTACAAAAGGTGCCGGGTAGAATCTTTCGCCCCACCACTCAAGAGCCCATTGTTCGCCCGCTTCTGCTTGGGTCGCAATCTGGTCTAGCACGGTTTCTTGGATGCCGCGTTTTGACGCGAAATCCAGAAGCCTTTTCAACTCACTGACTTCGGTTGATTTAGGCTTTCTGCCCGCGCGCTTGTCACCGGGCTTAAACGTGGTGCTGGAACGAGCCATGCGCCCATTTCGCGCCCATTATTGGGCCATACCCCAAGCCTAGCAATCGCGTGTGGGATAAAGCAAGGAACTACTTTGGAAAGTGACCACCCCGACTACCCGGTACGGTTTATCCCGGTATCGCTAACCGGCAGAGGCCCGTGGCCTCTTGTCGCCGGGATGGAACCTTTGGCGAGGCACCCCAATATAGCAAGCCAACAAAGTGTCGCACTCTGGGCACTTACGAATCTTGAACGGGCCGAACACGAATCCGCAAGAATTACATTTCTCTTGGCGCTTTGGCTTGCGCATGATGCGGGCTACTCTGGCTTTTGTGGGCATGATTTCCGCCATGAGGAAAGAGCGGCTTCCCAAGCATCGTGCGCCTCTTGCCCTGCGTCATTGACACGTCGGGTTGCCGCAGCAATAACCGCCTCCGCGAGTTTCAAGCGTTCCAGCAACGCGGTGCCGTGGGGGTCGGCGAGCGCGGCGTCGGCAATCGCGTATGCGTTGTATGAGGACTGGCAAGCGACGTGCGTGCAAAGTTCAAACTCGCCAC
>OFQY01000077.1_pt1 | contig 41686 bp, 65 predicted proteins | sample 1542991 | NCBI WGS metagenome assembly OFQY01 (sample SAMN07774224, study PRJEB24372) | wastewater metagenome | isolation source: Exp Tend VB 10WW | collected 2016-02 | reverse complement strand
CGAGACCCCCCATGCCGACCCCCCGGAAACCCAGGTCAAAAGTCCACAACAAGTGGCAGCCCGAGAACTACGTCAAGGTCTACGAACTGGCCCGGTCGGGCATGGCTGATTCGGCCATAGCCCTGGCGGTCGGGTACACCGCTGCCGGACTACTCCTGGCCGCCAAGCGGGACCCGGCCATCAGGGACGCACTCGACCGGGGACGCAACGGCAGCGACATCTCCCGCCACTGCGATTTCCGCGACTACGTCTACCATCGGTTGCCCCCGCATTTGCAAGAGGTCTGGGACCGGATCAACCTGTGCGACGACTCCCCCATCGGCTACGTCCGGACCAAAGCCCTGATAGACCAGCAAGACACCGCCGGGAGGCAGCACCTGTTCCTCTACGCCCTGGTCGCCAGCGGGTTCAACACTTCTGATGCCTGTAGGAAGCTCTGCATCCCCTACGCCGCGGTCAAGCGCTGGCTGGAGGATGACCCCGAGTTCTCCGAACTGATGGACGAGATCCACTTCCACAAGAAGACCTTCTTCCAGTCCCACCTCATCCAGCGGGTAGCAGAGGGCGACCCCGGCTGCACCATCTTCGCCAACCGGACCCTGAACGCAGACTGGGGCTACCGCGAGACGAAGACGAAGGAGACGAAGCACTCCGGGACCGTCAACCACGACCACAAGCACGGGCACCTCCACTGCGACGTGACCAAACTGTCCCTCCCCCCCGAAATCGCCGGGAAGCTCCTGGACGCGATGCAAGCGGAGCTCGGGCTGCGGGAGGGAGAAGATCCCGTCATCGACATGGTGACCGGATGAACCTACCGCCCGACCCGCCCGACTGCTCCGAATGCCACAAGCGTGAAGGCTGGGGCACCCCGTTCTGTCCCTACCACAAGGTCCTCTGGGTCCTCCGCTGGGGCCTTAGCCTGGACGACGAGCTCAGCCCCAACTATGCGGGACTGGTCCATGACGTTTTGCAAGCCTGGGAGAAGCACCCCAAATGATCCAGACCAAACAGTTCGGGGTCTTAGACAAGTGCGAGTGCGACCTCGTCATCTGGTCCGCCCGCTACTTCTGGGGCGCCTATAAAATCTACGCACCGGACCCGGAGGCAGGAGACGACTACACCGAGCGGGACGTGCTCGATGAGGTCGTCTCCACGGAACAGGGTGAGAATTACGTGAGGTTTCCCTTCAGCGCCCGTTTCGCCGTCCTGAACCTGCTCCGGTATCGATCGGGGCTGGAGCCCCTGTGCCCGAAGGATTTCATGACTGACACCCCGAGCGTGAACTGAACCAATGACGGCGACGAAGGCCCCCAAGAAGAAGTCCAAGTCCAAGAAGCCCCAGGGCCCGCCGAGCGTCTCCTACTACGAGGTCCTGGCAGCCGCCACCAAGGCCAGCTTCTGGCGGTTCGTGCGCGAGTTCTGGAGCCAGGTCCCCGGCGCGAGCGAGCCGGTCTGGAACTGGCACATGGAGCACATGTGCGAGACCCTCCAGCGCCACGCCGAGCGGGTCTTCGCCGGCCTGCCCAAGGAGGCGGACGTCATCTACAACGTGCCGCCGGGCACGTCCAAGCCCCTGTGGGACGGTACGTCCGTCATGATGGGCGATGGGACCTGGCAGCGACTGGATCGGATAAAGGTCGGGGACATGGTGATCGGCAAGTCCGGTAAGCCGTGCCGGGTCTCCGCTGTCCACGTCCAGGGAGAGCTGGAAGCCGTCCAGATCACTACGTTCGGTGGGCGCGCCTTGTACGCCGCGCTGGACCATCCCATTCTGACGACGGACGGGTGGGTCAACGCTGGGAGCATCGGACCCCGGCATCACCTGGCTCTGATGCACACTCCGAAAGTCACCCATGACGAGCATGGCAGGTTTGACGACGAATTCACTCTCGCCGGCTATCTGATCGGGGACGGGTCACTTTCCCACGGGAACTGCTGCGTGACGGGAAAGGATCCGGACTACCTGCAGGACGTGGTCGACTGCGTAACCCGCTTGGGGTTCGGGTATCGGGTCGCTGTGACTAAAAACGGCGTAACTACGATCAATCTGAAGGACACCAGGGGCCCAGACGGACGTGGGCCGTCTCCGAGGCAGTGGGTCCGCGATGTTGGTATCGACGGCCTGAAGAGCGGAACGAAGCGCGTTCCGGACTTCGTTTGGAAGGGCAGTGATCGTCAAGTCGCTCTGTTCCTCGCCGCGTACTTTCACTGTGACGGATGCGTGTCGTACAGGGACACGACGAAGCGCAACCTTACCGTTTCGGTCTGTACCATCTCTTCCAAGCTGGCGAAGGGCGTCCAGCGTCTGCTGTTGCGCCTGGGAATCGCGATGCGGATTCGCGAGAGAGTGGCCAAGAGCGGTTTCTCCTACAATCGGGGACTGACGAACTACCGCTACTACACGGTGGACACGACCGACCAGGACGCCGCTTCTCGTTTTCTGGAGAAGATCCCCCTCAAGGGTTATAAGAAGGCCAAGCTGGAAGGGTTCGCTCCCCACCGTCGTACGTTCGACCAGCAATACTGGCCCGACCCGGTCAGGTCGGTGGAGGATTGGGGTAAGGTTTCGTGCAGGTGTTTGACCGTAGAGGATGACGCGAGCTTCGTTGCCGAGGGGATCGTTGTCCACAACAGCACCGTGTGCTCGATCCTGTTCCATTGCTGGATCTGGGCCCGGATGCCCCAGGCCCGCTTCATGTCGGCCTCTCATGCGTCCGACCTCGTACTCGACCTGTCCGCCAAGGCCCGTGACGTCATCACCTCGGAGCGATACCGGCGCTGCTTCACCTACATCGAACTGAGCTCGGACCAGGACGCGAAGGGCTACTACCGGAACACGTTGGGCGGGGACAGGTTCACCTGCACGGTCAGTGGAAAGTCCCCGGTCGGATTCCACGCCGACTTCCAGGTCATCGACGACGCCATCGACCCGAAGCGCGCCCGGTCGGAAGTCCACAAGCAGACGGCCAAGGAGTTCATTACCGACGTCCTCCCCGGCCGCAAGCGGGACAAGGCGATCACCTTCACCATGCTGGTCATGCAGCGGCTGGGCGTGGGTGACCCGACTGACGTGATGATCGAGGTCAGCAAACAGGAGGGCAGCGCCCCGCTGGAGCACTACTGCCTCCCAGCAGAACTGGCCGACAACGTCTCACCCCCGGAGCTCGCAGCCAGGTACGTTGACGGGCTGCTGGACCCGAAGAGACTCTCCCGAGCGGTTCTGAAGCGGGAACAGGCCAGCATGGGCCCCTACGCCTACGCTGGGCAGTACGGTCAGCGGCCGTTCCTCCCCGGCGGGGGCATGTTCAAATCGCATTGGTTTGCGACACGCAAAGCAGCCCCGTACAAGTCCAAGCGGGTCTTCGGGGTTGATAGGGCATCAACCCCGGACGGGGGCTGCTATACCGCTGGGGTGCTGATGGCCAGGGACGATGAGGGCAACTACTACGTCGAAGACGTCATCCACGGGCAGTGGGACCCGGATGAGCGGAACAAGAACCTGAAGGCCGCGCTGATGCGCTACCGGCGCAAGTATGGGAAGTACGAGCCCAAGGTGCACATCGAGTCTGAAGGTGGGTCGTCTGGCCGGGATGCGTTCAGGCTGCTGGCGAAGGACCTGGCCGGATTCAACGTCCGCGAGGTCCGCGTCACCGGCGCCAAGGACGTCCGTGCTGAACCCTGGGCGGCGCAGTTGGCTGCCGGTAACGTCTACCTGATCGACAACGGAGCCTCTGAGGGCAACGCCCAGGCTTCCTGGGACATCGACGGCTTCATCCTGGAACACGTGGCTTTCAAACCCGATCCCCATAGCAAGCGACTGGGCGGGTTGAAAGATAGGGTCGACGCCTGCAGTCTCAGCTTCAACGTACTCTGTCAGGGCGTGGGTAGGGGGGAGCTACCCCTGCGCAAGTTTACCTTCCGGGACCCGGACAGGCGCACCCAGGAGCCGCCAAAGTTCCTGTTGTGCAGCTACGAGGAGTTCTCCACCACCGTCATCGACGTCCCCTGCATCGTCATCCACGTCCACGACCCCGTCGAGGGAGAGGGCCCCTACGCCGTCCCCGAGTCGGGGTGCGCCAACGTCCTGGGTCACGTTGGGGTCTGCTTCGCCGACGTTGACCCCGAGGAGATGGAGGAGCTCTGGGACCAGCATGACGAGGCCCTGGGGAAGCGCCCGTCCGAATTGTGCCTTAGCCGAGAAATCGCCCGATCCATATGGTCTCTGGTACTGCGGAAGTACGACCCGGTCGCCCGCGTCGTCGTCTTCGTCGGGGACGACCGGCGGGCCGCGTCGATCTGCCATGGGGTCGCAGACGGGCTCAGGTTCGAACGAGCCAAGGTATATTTGTCGTCGGACCCCTCCGACATTAGTAAAACCGGGACGGATGCCCCCAGTAACCGCCACGCTTACGAGGCCGTAAAGGCGGCGCGACACTCCGTCATCGGATAACCCCGGAGTCCACATGCCAAAAGGTGCCTACCCGATCAAGTCCTGCACCCGCTGCGACGAGGTGCGCCCCTGCTGCAAACAGGGCCTGTGCTTCAAGTGCATGGAGGCTGGACACAGTCTCCACGCCGGCAAAGAGGACGAGATCCACGTCATCGTCCAGATGGATGAGGAAGAGGCCGAGCGGTTCGGAATCCGCGAGAACGAGAAGACCTTCATCCTGAAGGACGAGCGGGGCCGCAAGTACCGCGCCATGTTCATGATCGTGGTCAAGGACGTGTTGGACAGCAAACTGCCCAGCAACGCCGGAGCCCGCTACAAGCGACGCGAGCGCGTCACCCTGTGGACGGAGTAACCACCCATGAGCTTGAGGGCGCTAGAGGGCATGGCCTGGGAAGAGGAGCACCGGCTTCGAGACCGCTACACGATTGGCCATTGCAACGGATTGAAGGCGGCGGTCATTGCCGTCCGGCTGGGTGACCTGGAAGACATCATCGAGACCGCCAGCCAGTCGGCTCGGGTGCGCAACATGCAAGACCCCTACGACGTCGGATTCGTCGCGGCTCTCCGCGAGGCCCGTGACCTGATGCAGCGAGGTGGAGGATGAGCAGGCCACAAGGTACTGAAGAGAAGATCAAAGCAACGCTCCCCGGTTGGTACGACCCCGCCCTCAGTCGGATGGTGTCTGCCGTCATGAACGGGGACTTCTACGACGAGTGCCCGCTGAAAAGGGCGGGATTTACGCGCGTGCACCTCTCCGAACTGGGCACGATTATCCTGGGTCCAGACGGCAAGTGCATCTGCACTACGGCGGCCCGCTGTACCAACTGTGACAAGGTGGACGGGGTTCGGTGCACCGAGAAGCAGCTGGAGCAGCTAAACTACGAGGCTGCCCAGCGTAGAGCGAGGCAGAGTGGCTGGAACGATTAACTACAACCTGGGAGAAGTCAATGGGGACTCCGAGACAAGGCGGTGCCCGCCCGGTAAAGCCCAACACCGATGAGAAGGTTGGGGGGATGCTGTCACTGAACGGCTACGCGGAACTGCGTGACCTGTCCATCCAGGCGGGGCGCTCCCAGGAGGCCCTGCGGGCGTACGTCACCAGCTTGGAGGCGCTCCGAGACATGGTGACGGAAGAGATCGAACACCTACGGGGGTCGGGGGATGCCTGACTACATCGAGGAGTCATGGGAGTATTGGATACCTGACCCGGAAGTGGCCGAACTGCTCGGTGCGGAACGGCCTGGCGGGTTCGACGGACTGTTTCATGAAGGGGCCGCCGAGAACTCGGGTTATCGCTTCGGCGTGGGCGATCCGAACGGGGGGTCGTTCCGCCTCGCCCCGGAAAAGCCTCCGAAGCCGGAAAAGCCCCCGAAGCCGGTTCGAAAGGCTACGGGCAAGCTGGGGGCGGAGAGGCGATTGCCAGACAAGACCTGCCCCCAGTGTGGTAAGGTGTTCCGGCCGAAGGATGCGACGACGGTGTACGACTCCGTGCAGTGCCGAGTTCGGGCCCGCCGCAAGTCCCCGGCCCTCAGCGGCTGTTTGGTGTGTGGGGGGGTTGTACCCACTTCAGGGAGATCGTACTGTTCATCCCGGTGTAAGAAAGTCCAGGACAAACGGGACCTCCGCCGGCGGTTGTAGCATCTGAGCCTCCGACAGTAAGGCGCCCCAACAACCGAGGAGAGCGGATGAGTAGGCGTTTGGAAACGACCCTTTTCGGACTGACTGGCTCCCTGCTGGGGACCGGGTCCGTCCTGATCTTCGGACTGTTACGGGGCTGGCCCGCTGATGAGTTGATAGCGAGCCTCTACTGGGGCGGGGGCGGTGGGGTCCTGTTCAATGCCGGCCTTTATGCCTGCCTACTCTACAGGGACCTAACCAGGGGGAGCAAATGAAGACTTCGGAGAAGATTTCCAAGGCCGAGATGATCCGCCGCGTCCTGGCAAAGCAGGGAATGGGCGGGTCAACCATGGACGTTCAGATGACCGTCGTGCAGGAATACGGGGTGAAGGTCACCCGCTCAGACGTGGGCCAGGCCAAAGCCCAGATGCGGGACAAGATCAAGCAGGGCATCGTCAAGATCCCCAACGAGGAGCTCCTGGGCGTCGCCTGTCCGAATCAGCCTGTGCCCGAGAAGGCAGCCTCCCGCCAGATCGATGATGTCGAGGCCCTGTTCCTAATCAAGGAGCTGGTGGAGAGGTTGGGCGGGAGCAATCGCCTCGTGATGCTACTTGACACCTACCAGAGACTGAAGGGAGAATGAATCATGTCACAGCTCACCTCTACGCCGTCTGACATCGCCTACGAGGGGTTCGGTGCCCTGCTCCGGCTGCGGATAGCCGACCTCACCCAGGAGTCGTACGAGTCGATCTTCCGGACCGACGCCGACGGGGACGAACTGTTCCGCGCCTTCCTGGACAACCTGCCCGACAACCGGCAGCACTACAACTGCCAGAACTGCAAGCGCTTCCTAGAGCGCTACGGCACGCTGGGCTGGGTGCACGCTGACGGACAGCTGCAACCGCTGCTCTGGTACGATGGGGTGTGGCCCGAGTTCTTCGCCGCGTCGGCCGCGGCCATGGGTGACCTCGTCCGACGGGCCAAGGTCACCGGCGTCTTCATAAACGACCAGAAGACGTGGGGCAACCCCAAGACGGGAGACTGGTCGCACCTGAGCGGAAGCCCCGGCAAGGTCTACGAAAGCAAGACCAAGACGGCTTCCCAGGTCGAGGCCGAGAAGGGCCAGGACTTCATCATCCTGAAGCACGGGCTTTCGGACTACCCGGTCGACGTCGTCAAGCAAGCGGTGCGGGTGCTGGATGCCGACGCCCTGGACCGCTCCGAGAAGACCCTCGGGAACGCGAAGTGGCTGCTGGCACTGCACGAATCGATCGCCGACCTGAAGGGGCCGCGCCGGGACAATCTGGTCTGGTCTGCGGTAGCCAAGGCCCCGCCCGGCTGGTGTCACGTGCGGTCTACCATGATTAGCACCCTACTCGACGACATCAAATCGGGGATGAGCTTCGATACGATCTCCGAGCGGTGGGCCAAGAAGATGCACCCACTGCAGTATCAGCGGCCTACCGCGCCCCTGAGCGCCGGGCAGGTTCAGGCGGCCAACAAGAAGGTGGAACAACTTCAGGCCGCCGGGGCGTTGGAGCGGCGGTTCGCCAAGCTGGAAGAGGTCGTGTCCATCTGGAAGCCGTCGGTCATTCCGGTAAAGCTCGAGCGACGCGAGGGCGGGATCTTCGACCACTTGCTGCCCAAGAGGGAAGTCAAGGGGGTCGAGCTACCCTGCACGACGATGACCTGGGTCCGGTTCTGGGCCGAGGTACTCCCGACCGCCAAGAGCATCGACTTCCAGGTCATCGTCCATGGGGCCTACTACGGACTGGTCACGGCGGTTAATCCCGACGCCCCGCCGATCCTGCAGTGGGACACCGTCCCCAGGAACCCCGTCAGCTGGTACTTTTGGGTGAACGGCTCGCCCGCGACCCAGTGGAGCCTCAAGGCCCACGACTGGGTGAAGGTCAACGCCATCTGCCGGAACCCGCCCCAATGGCATCACCCCGAGATGTTCACCCACCAGGGCGAGGCGGTCTTGCTGGTGCTCGAGGGCGCCAAGCCCAGCGCCGAGATGAAGGGCGGTAGCTTCTTCCCCGAGACGCTGCGCTCGGAATTCCACGAGATACGTGCCGCGATGGAGGCGTTCTCCAACAACGCGGTCATTCAGGGGCGCGAGGGGGGTACGGCCAACGGCTACGCCCTGCAGAAGGACGCTCCCCTGAACGTCCTGCTCCGGGTGGACGGGGACCGGACTTACCGAATCGACCGCTGGCACTGATAGGAGTGAACTAATGGGCGCAAGTTGGGGTAGTCGGATCGTCGTGGGGGTCCCGTTGGCTGAAGTCTACTCCGAGCAACTGACCGAGAAGGAGCTGACGAAGTACAACCCGGACACGGGAGAACCCTTCAAAAAGAAGATGCACGTACTCGAACGAAAGTTCATGGGTAAGCCACTCCCTGATCTGCAACCGATTAAGAGCTACCTGGGCGATCACTATGCGGACATCCGGCGGGACTGGGACTTTCTGGAGGGGTCCGGGCTGGAGGTGTTCTTCTTCACCGATTCTATGATGATGACCCAGGAGAGCTACAAGACGGCCCTCGTTGGGGTTCAGGTCGGTCGGGGAACCTCTGACCGAAGACACGTCGATTGGACCGTCCCGGTCGATGAGTCCAAGGATCTCGTATTCACCGTGGCCCATAAGTTGTACGATCTGGGGTACAGGATCGGAACGCCGATCAATCCGGACCATCTGACGTCCGGCCCCAGGGTTTACATGCAACTAACGGTTAGTGGTTAGGAGTAGCCCATGTCCCGCAAGATGTCGGAGATCGAGGAAGAGCTGTCGGGCTGGCGGGACCAGCTGCTCGACCAGGGCATCAACTGCCAGCCGGTGGACGACGCCCTGGTCGCGGCCCGCTCCCTGATCAACGACCTGGAGCTGGAGGTAAGGTCACTGAACCACGTCCTCGCGATGTTCTCGCACGACGGCGAACAGTTCAAACTCGGGGTCAGTGCGGGGCGAACCCAGCTGAAACTGTGGATGGAGAGGGCGGCGGCTGAGTACGTGGGGCTCATCCAGCACATCGACAAGCAGTTCACTACCCGCCTCGAAATTACGGCGGCCCACCATCATTTAGTGCGAACGAAGACGGAGTACCAGGCGCTCGCACACTTCCTGGCCCTCTCGGCCGCAAAGATCGACGACTGGCAGCCCATCCCGCCGACGGAGACCGAGCAGAAGCTCGAGAAGGCGATGGACTTGTTCAGACGGGTTCTGGAGTGGAACGCAACGAGTTTGGTAAAGCCGGACGTACTGACCCGCGAGATGAAAGACTTCCTGGAGGGGAAATGATCCAGAAGGCGATGTGCAAGGCGTGCGGCTTCGCCCACGAGTTCGAGACGGGCCTGGACGTCTCCTACCCCGGACTGCTGGAGGGAACGCGGATCTACGGCGTGGTCTGTCAGAACTCCGGCCGGTACATGCTCCTGACCTTCCCCATCGTGAAAGAGGACCCGTATGTGGCGAGCCATATCCAGTCTGGTGTTCGTGGTGTCAGTCCCTCTGGTGATCTACTCCAGTCTGAGCCTAATGCTGTCCCTCCCGGTGACCGATCCGGGCCCGTGGGTGATGTGGTCGGTAATCTCGTTCCTCCTGTCCCTGATGGTGGTGTACGAATCGGTAAAACTGGTCCGAGACGCAAGCAGAGGGGGTTAGGGGTGATACACGCCGCGTTCGTAGCCGGCTCATTCGTCGGGGTCCCGTTCTTCATCCTGAGTATCTTCTTCCAGGTGGCACTCAACCAGTTCGACCGGACCAACGTGGCGATCGCGACCGGGCTGTCCCTGGGCTTGTGGTTGATGACCAGCATAGTCCGGTTCCTGGGTGAGCTGATGGACGGGGACCTTTGGTGAGGGACGTGGTATGACCGAAGCCGAAGAGAAGACTCTGCGGGATTACGTTGACTACGTCAGCCACCGCGATTCCGTCTTCACGCTCTGCATTACTGACGTCGCTAAAGCGATCCTGTCCGCCTTCAAGACTATTAAAGACCAGAAGGAGTGGATGGCCCGGTTCGAAAACGACTCCGAGGCGTACAAGCAGGGGAAGAGGGACGAGCGTCAGGCGATCATCGAGATCGTAGCCGACATGCACGACCACGAAAAAGACGGCATGTACGACGAGACGAGGTCTGCGCCCGAGAGGCGCGCCCACTCCCACGCGTTCCACGTCATCCACCAACTGTTCAGGAAGCTGGTCGAAAGGCGGAAGGAATGACCGAAGCGAACATGAAGGTTCGGCTGCAGATGTACGCCGATATCCTCAAGGAGCGGACCGACGAGGGGCTGCGCCTGATGTACGCCGACTTCCTGGAAGACCACGACTACCCGGAGTATCAGTACCGGCTGATTCGCCTAGGGGTGCGACGTCACCAGCTCGAGCAGAGTCGCAAGCAGCACCCCCCGAGCAAGGCGTTCGACCAGGCGATCGGCGAGTTGATGGCTCAGGAGTGGGACATCCTGAATGCAAATCGGGGCTTGATCCCCGAGTACCAGCAGGGGAAGGAGTTCTACCACCAGCCGACCTCCCGCCCGGCGGGGGAGTGGACGCCCGAGACCCGCCCCGGTTTCGACCTCGTCATGGGGATGCCGGGGATCATCTACTGCCACTCGGTGCAGTGGCGCAACTGGGGGCCAGCGAAGGATACGGCCGCGATCCCCGGACTGTGGAAGGCGGTCAAGGAGCACCCCATCGTGACCGTCCGATTCATGGACGTAGTGCCCAGAACGACCCCAGTGGCCGAGACGACCGGGGTCGGATTCCCCCAGCGCTACTTTTTTATCAGTGGGAATGCCCCGGTCGCGGTCAGCTACAGTGGCGAATCCGAAGACGGTCGGAGACACTGCGTTTCCGAGCCGGTATTCACCCGCCTGCGTCCGACGGTAAGTTCGATGGGGCCGGACGGGCCGTTAATGTCCCAGCCCGACTACTACGCCTTCTACGAGAACGAGCGTGAGGCGCTAGAAGACCTGTCCCGCGCTGCCATCGAGGTCGCCCTGGCTGGAGATGAGAACTAATGACCGACGAGGAGATCGCAAAGCACGTCCTGGCCGAAATGGTCATCGTAAAGCCCTACGACCCCGAGGACGGGAGCTTCTGGCTGTGCGTCGGTCAGCGAAAGCCCGAGCATAACGGGGATGGCGTTGAGGTCAACATCTACCAGAGCCTGATAGACGCAGACCATGACTGCGGGCTGGTGCGGCAGAACAGCGTCCAGTTTATCTTAAAGGCGATCAGGATGGCCCGCGGCCAGTACCACGCCCCGTCTCCGAATCCAGTTACCTACCTCGAGATGGTCCGAACCATTGTCGAGATGGGCGGCGAGTTTGAGGGCGGTGACCACCAGCGGACGGTCCTGAAGCATTTGCTGGAGCACATCGAGCACCAGGACCGGCTCATCAGCTTCTACCAGTGCGAGGGGCAGGGTGAGTCAGCCGAGCAGTTCCTGAAGGACCTGTACGTTCGGGCGGAAGAGGATGCTCGGCTGCGAATCCAGCGAGAGCAGGCCGAGAGGGAAATGGAACTTCACATGGCCCGTTTGAGATCCCAGGAGATCCTAAACCCGTCTGACTATCGAGCGGAGGAAATATGAGAATTCTGAAGAAAGGGACCGTCCCCGGCGAGATCGCCTATCAGGGAAAGTGCTCGACCTGCACCACCGAGGTCGAGTGCAAACGGTCCGAGTGCAAGGTGTACTCGGACCAACGCGAAGCAGAGTCCTACTATTCCTACGTCTGCCCGGTCTGCAAGACCTCTATCCCGATGAAGTCGACCGGGCAGGAGTACAAAGAGGATGACCCAAAAAAGTACCCACGGGAGAAGGCATGACCCAGTCCCAAGCCGACGCGATCGCGACCCTGGTGTCCCTGGTCATCGTGTCCCTACTGGTCACCCTCTGGCTGTCCTACCTGATCGAGCGGCGCCTGAAGCGCTGGGTCCGCCGCCGCTACTACCGTGAACTGAAGCGAATACGGGCCTACTACGAGGAGAAGACCGATGAGCCTGAAGCAAACCGTCCTTGAAATCTGTGACCGGATGAGCTCAAAGTTGGACTCACCGATCTACTCGAGTGGCCCCCCGAATGAGGTGTACTACCTGAAGCTCATCGGATTCATCCGAGAATGCGTAGCAGAAGTGCGGGGCGCTGCCAGGGCAACCCCGGACCAGCACGTCCCCAGTGTGGCGGCCTCCAACCCGGTCGTGCCTTTCGGCCCCGGCCTGATTAGCGACATCGACAAGATACGCGCCCGCCACGATCAGCTCGAGCAGAACCGCATCTCCCGCAGCCAGGAGGTCAACTCCGTCCGCATGATCATGTGCGAGGGCGGGGAGATGGACGGCACGACCGTCCCGATCCCCGGCGACATGCCCCCCGGCGCCCGGACCATGATCGCCGGTCAGGTCTACGAACTGGGCAAGGACGCCAACGGCCACGACGCCCTAACCCCGCTGGCGAAGAAGCTCGGATAGTAAACATGGGGCATTTGAATTCGGATACCAGCAGGGCAGTTCGGCGTCGTGATATCGTCTACACTCCACTCCCAGTCGCCAGGGAGATAGTGGACAGGTACAGGCCGACCGGGCGGGTGCTTGACCCTTGTGCCGGTGATGGGGCGTTCATGCGGCGCATCAGAGGATGTCTCTGGTGCGAGATTAGTCGCGGCCGCGACTTCTTTGATTGGACTGAATCGGTCGATTGGATCATCGGCAATCCACCCTATTCGATTCTGAACGAGTGGCTCCTCCATAGCTTCAAGTTGGCCGACAATGTCGTCTACCTCCTCCCGGTCACGAAAGTATTCGGCAGCCTCAAGCGGCTGCACATGGTGACGGACTACGGCGGGATAGTCGAAGTGTATGCCCCGTGGACCGGGAGAGCGGTCGGATTTCCTTTCGGCTGGGCCTGTGGAGCGGTTCATTTTCGCCGGGGTCATGGAGAGAATATGAGACTGGTCGTACCCAAGAAGCTCGGATAACGGTTGACCTATATCGACTGGTCAACTAACCTGATGGGGACCGTTCGGTTGACGGACAACCCAATCAGGAGCCTAGTATGGAAGAAGTATCGCTGACGCTCGTGTCCGATGCGATGGGCACCGACCTCGGGGGCGCGTCCCTCCAGCAAGTTTGTTCCGCCTTCACCACGGCCGTCATGGCCCTCATGTCTCTGTGGATCGCCTTCAAGGCGGCCATCACTTCCCTGCGGGCCGGCGGTGACGTGGTTAGCACCGCGTACCGCTGGTTCCGTCCCAAGCCCAACGAGGTCGGCGTTCTCGTCATCCAGGCACTCCAGGGGGAGGACGGCGCGACCGTTTCCCCGATCAAGAGTAAGATTGGCTCCGGTCACCTCGTCACCGTCGAGAACGGCGACTGCACGGCGACCCTCAACACCTCTCTCCCCGTGGCTGAGCAGGTCGGCGTCCTGCTGAGTGGTAAGGACGTCTCCCCCCTGCTGAACCCCCCTGCGGTCTCCGTCATCCGCAAGCGGCTCGAAAGCGAGCTCGCCAGAGCCCACCGTGAGTCCCACCTGGCTACCCTGGCCAAGCAGAAGAACGAGGAGCAGGAGGTCATCCGCCAGCTGAAGAAGCTGGCTTGAAAAGGGCCGCCCCACTACCCCCTCACGCAACCTAAACCCGGAACAGAGAAGAGTGCGGAGGTATAGATGAGCGATGTTGCCATCACCCAGCTCGTAGCGGCGTTCGTTACGCTGCTGGGTTTTATCGGGACCATCCTGAAGATGAGGAATGACCGAATTCAGGCGGAGAAGAAGTTCAACGAGGCGAAGAACGAACTCGGGGTCAAGCTCGAGGAGGCCAAGGGGGCCGTCTCCGACAAGATCGACGTGAACACCAAGGTCACGAAAGCGGGCATCAAGGTCGCGAGCGAGAACGCCCAGGTGGCCGTGACCGCCGCGACCGACGCCAAGGAGGTGACCCAGGCGATGGTGGCTACCGTGTCTCGAAAGCTGAACGGCGAGTTGACCACGGTCGTAGAGGAGGCCATCGCAAAACAGATGGCCCCCGTCATCAAACGCCTGGACGAGGTGGAGAGCAACCAGCGGCGGAGTGACCACAATCTCGCCAACCACCTCCAGGCCCAGGGTAATACGCTGGAGTCCATCCTCGAGGTGCTAACGGCCCGGTCCAAGTAGGGGCTCAGATGAAGCTCGGAAAGGCCCTGACCACCGTCCTCGCGCTCATCGTCGTCTACCTGGCGGTGAGCGCGATTCGGTCTAGGGGGTATGAGAAATTCGGGGACTGGGGTAGAATCGTAAGCAAGCAACAGAAGGCCCCCGTCAAATAGAACTCCCAATCCGAGGAGCCCCCAGTGGCGAAGACCCCTAAGAAGATCAAAGAGTACGGTTGCCTGATTAAGCAGTTGCCCGCTGATTTGGCCCACGCCGCGGCGCTCCAGGCGATCGAGATTAACCCGACCAACCGCCCCCCGGAGCGGGCGATGGGGCTCGCGGTGCTCACCGACGTCCCCGAGGCCGCCCGCCTGGGGGTGCTGACGAGCAAGTACTGGGGCGCAGCGGGGCGCAAGCTCGGCGTCACCTTCCTGGACAGCCCGCCGGCCGCCCTCAAGTCCCGCATCCTGGCGGCGATGAACCAGTGGTCGAAATTCTGCTCGATGTCGTTCCAAGAATCCAGCCAGGGCGAGGTCCGCATCGCCCGCAGTAACGGCGGTTATTGGAGCTACCTGGGCACTGACATCCTCTCCATCCCGGTCGGGCAGCAGACCATGAACCTCCAGGGGTTCGGTAATTCGACCCCGGATTCCGAGATCGTCCGCGTCGTCTGCCATGAGACCGGCCACACGTGCGGGTTCCCACACGAGCACATGATGCCGGAGATCGTCGCCCGCCTGGACGAGCAGAAGACGATCAACTACTTCTGGCAGTTCCAGGGTTGGAACGAGACGGTCACCCGCCAGCAGGTGCTCACCCCGATCGGCCTGGCCTCGATCATGAAGCGCACGGTGGCCGACCAGGACTCGATCATGTGCTACCAGCTCCCCGCGAGCATTACGAAGGACGGCCAGCCCATCCGGGGCGGCAGCGTCATCGACGAGCTCGACAAGGGCCTGGCCTCGAGCGTCTACCCGCTGGCCGTGCAACCGCCCCCGCCGCCCCCACCCCCGGTGGGCGGAGACATCGCCTACGTGGCGGCATTCGATTCGACCGGGAAAGAAATCAAGCGCTGGAAGTAAAGTCGCCCGAGTAGCCCCAAAGGAGACGAAAGATGCCAGACGAACCCCTGAAGCAGTACCAGGCTGCCGGCCTGCCCCACGAGAACGCCGAGAAGGTCGTGGCCCTGAAGGCGCCGATGGAGGCGAAAGGACTGAACTGGTCCAAGCTGATCAGTCTGCTGGTGAAACTGGGCCCCGTCCTGGGCCCCACCGTGATCGACGTCCTAACCGAGCTGACGAAGCCGGACGGGGCCCCCACGACGTGAGGGGAGTAAGTGCAGCACCTCCTAGCAGTGGCGCTGCTGTTCGGTGCCGCTCCGGCCAAGGACATCCCGACGCCGGAGCGGGCCGTCGAGGCGGTGTACAACGACCTCGGGCAGATCGCGGTGCAAGACGCAGCTGCCGAGCTGCACCACAAGGGGGCCCTGGAGCGGGGCGCCAAGTCGTTCTACACCGGCCCCAGTGCCCCCTACATGCGCTACCTGTGGGTGACCACACGGGGCCCCGAATACGACGAATTCCTCCTGGTGCTCATGGGGCACCTGAACCTCCTGTCCCGGGAGGGTGACTTCTGCCGGCCGACCCTGATCACCCCCGACGTGGTCAGAATCGACGTGAGGGAACTCAAGTGGCACAAGACCGAGGGTCCGCTCCAATCCTGGGAAAAACTGGCCGCCAAGTCCGTAATCTTCCACGCGCGGGTGCAGCTGCTGCAAGACCTGACGGTGGACCAGTACTGGCCGGGCGGCCCGGACAAGAACGACAAGCAGTACGACCGTGGAAAGTACCCGGTCGACCGCAAGAAGGGGAGGGTCTTCGACTCCTTCGACGAAACGCTCCACCTCGTTAAAGTCAAGGAAAAGTGCCTGCAGCTGCGGAAGTGGTCGTATTCGGAGGCCCCGCTGGTCCACGCGGAACAGTTCTTCGTGGCCTCAGCCCGACAGCTGTCGATCCGGAACAAGGAGGAGGGGACCGGCTACTACGACTTCCTGGCGCTGAAGACCCGCGACGACTTCTTCAAGCTGGCCGGGGTGAAGGTCCAGGACGCGAAGGAGCGCTACAAGGTGTGGCGGGCGGCGATCCTCAAGTCGGGGATCAGCAAGCAGAACCGCCAGGTGGTCAACTTCGACGAGCGTGCCTGGGGGACGCTCGACACCTTTGACGAGTCCGGGCGGGGAATCCTCCTCAACAACCTGCGGGAAGGCGAGTTTAAGCATGACGCGGAAGAGTGGTACGCGAAGCTCCCGAACGGACTATGGGTCACTTTCCTCAGCGATGCGAACGGTAAGCGCGTTGCGTTCGCGCCCCCGGAGATCGGTCCTGACGATTCAGAGCTCAACAAAGTCCGGGCCAAAGATGGTACGCAGCGGGACGTACGAGTACACACGAACCTGAGCTGTATCCGGTGTCACGGGCCGGACGCGAAGGGGCTAAAGTCACTGGACGACTGGGTCCGCAACAAGTTCAGGGCCGGCAAGGTCTACCAGTTGCAGGACCCCAACAAGGAGGTCGCACTCGAGCTGAAGCGGGAGTACCTGCGGAACATCGACCGGATGCTGGAGAAGGACCGGGATGACTACGAGTTCTACCTGTCCGAAGCGACGAAGAGCCTGGCGCACCCAAAGGGGGTCACCCAGGCGAAGTTTGCCAAGATGTACGCCGAGGCGTGGCGGCGCTACGTGGACGACGGGGTCACCCTGGAGACGGCGGCCAACGAGCTGGGGACTACGAAGGAGCGGCTGCGGGGGGTGCTGAGGGCCCAGACCGAACAGAACAAGCGCCAGGGCTACGTCGACGCCGGGCGGGGCGGATTGCTCAACTCTCTGCTCAATTTGGTCGACGACGAATCGATACCGCGACTATACTGGGAAGACGGCTACCAGTTCTGCGCGCTGCTCGTCATGGGGGTCCAACCCCCCGAGGCACTGGAGAAGATCAAGCCGATCGGACTGGAGAAGAAGAAATGAAGAGTTGGATCAATTTCGCGGTCGCCCACTTCGCCCTGGGGGTGGTGCTCGGGCTGTTCCTGTTCGACCTGACCCCGCCGGCCGATGCGAGCAACTGTGTGGGGTACTCTCGCACCTACAGCGCCCCCAGCTACAGCCAGGGCTACGCCTACACGGCCACCAAGGTCTACAAGGCCCCGACGGCGTACAAGGAGGTGGCCTACGAGGAGCCGGTCTACTACAAGTTCCAGGCCTTCGTGCCCCTCATTCAGATCCCGACGTACAGCGCCGTGTACGCCCCGCCGGTCGCGCCGTTCAGCGGGGTCCAGCAGCACAGCCTGAACCAGGACCCGGCCAAGCAACAGCAGGCCCAGGGGGAGCTCCAGCAGGTGCTCAAGGGGCTGACCGAGGTGACCACGACCCTGCGGAACTTTGACGACCGCCTACGCCGGCTTGAAGAGCGGAGCGGGCTGCAGGCCCCGCCGCCCCAGCCCCAGGCACTGCCGAAAGAGCAGCCCAAGCAGCAGGGCCAGGCTCCCAAGGGCAACCTGAGCTTCGCGACGGTCAACGCGAAGGCGTGCGCCATGTGTCACGAGCGCGGCAAGGAATCGTTCGGCGGTGACTTCATCCTGAGCGAAACCAGCGGGGCGATGGTCAAGTTGACGGACGCACAGGCCGGGGCGATGAGTCGCGTCCTGCTGAAGGGCAAGATGCCCAAACTGAATGCCCGCGCTAAGGAGCACGGGATCACCGGCCCCCTGACGGCCGAAGAGGCCCAGGCCATCCTGTCCGAAGTCGACGCCCAACTGAGCAAGTGACCATGAAGACCGCCGTCCTGACCATAGCCGTCATCCTGTCCACGGTACTGTTCTACTTCACGAACTACGTGGTCGGGTACGCCTGGGGCAAGTACATGCTGGACACCCACTGGGGGGTTCTGATCGTACTGCTCAACACGACGACGTGGCTCAGTGTAATCTGCTTCGTCCGCAAACTCGCCCAGTCCTACCGAGAGGAGAGTCTGAAATGAAGTCGTTCGTGTCCCTGGTCATCGCCCTGGTGGTGATGCTGTCGTTCGTGTTCCAGGCCGAGGCCGGCAACTACGGCGCCGGAGTTCAGCGCCAGCGGGCGTTCGATCCGGGCGTCTGCTCCACGGGTGCCTGCCCCAACGTCGGGGCTAGCTTCGGCGTGGGCTACGCCCCCCAGCTGCAGGACGTCCCTGCGGACGTGTATCAGGAGACGCTCCGCGAGCGCACGATCCAGCGCTCGGCTGGTGGTTACGGGGTGGGGGCGGGCCTGGCCCCGGTCGGCTACGGCGTGGGCTTCCAGCGTGCGCCGATCTTCCGCGCACCCCCGATTCTCCGGTCCCCTCCGATCTTCCGCGCTCCGGGCGGGTACTGTGGGGGCGTGCCGGTCGGGGCGTCCTTTGCCCCCGGCTACGGGGTCGGCTACGGGCTGGGCGGGGCTGGCGTCAACTTCAACTTCGGCTTCGGCCGCCAGCGGTTCTTCCGCCGTTGATCGGGCGGGACTCCGGCTGATATGGGAAAAGGAGGAATCGATGCACTACCGAAACGGTCGGGAAGCGAAGAACGGTGATGTGGTCGTTCAGGTTGGCGGGTACGGCGACGGGTGCAAGCCCGCTGCGATCGGCGTCCTGTACGGGGCGACCCCTGGCAACGACTACTGCAACGGGAACCTCGCCCCGGTGCAGAACAACACTACGTCGGCCTGTCTGTGTGACTGCCTGCATGTGGACGACCTGGCTGAGATCCTGAAGGAAAAGGGTTTGGACAAGCGCCCGGCTGGGAAGTAAACAGTCCGAAAGGGGTTTTTCGATGTGGAAGCACGGGCCGATGCCGCCCGACACCTACGGGTTCGGGGCGGTTAAACTGATCGGATACCCCGGCTTCTACTACGCCGATTTCCACGGCGACCACGTCATCGTCTTCCCTGGGGAGCAGCGCATCACCCCCCCAGTCAACATAGACCAGTACGACAACTCCCTCACCGAGCCGCCCGGTTGCGTCGGCCTGGGGAGGGGGTAGCAAACCTGCCCGGAAGGGGGGTGATCCTATATCTCACCGCGGAGGTAGTTCGGATGCTTGCCCTCGATGTTGTCCTGTCTCTGGTAGTTCTGGCGGCACCCGCACCCTCCCCGCGTGTTCACAACGTCCCACGCACCCAGTCCCGGCGTCTCACCGACGTCCGGGACTGGCGTCTTTACTGGGGTGCCAGTTCCTACAAGGTCGCGTTCAAGTCGGACGGCACCTTCACGATGAAGAACGCGGAGTCCCCGTACCGCGACGCCTACGACGGCTTGTGGAGCTACTGCCCCGGACGCCGCCTCATCTACATGCGCGAGAAGTCCGATACCGGCACGAGCTACTACTTCTACGCTATCTCGATCGACAGTTGGCAATGCGCCGACCAGATCGAGGGGTGTGAGACGATGAAGTTCGGCGGGTTCACCGCCCGGCTGGTCCCGTTCAGGTGACCGTCTCCTTCCCAGACTCTCGCAGCACCTTCTTCTGGGCGTCGATCCGCGGGTCCTTGTCCCGGTGCGACGGCCGCCCGCGCCCCCTGGACTCCTGCTGGGGGGCTTCTTCTTTGGGCACCAGCTCCTTCGGGAACGGCCCGAAGAATCGCACCAACGCCTGCGTCCCCGGCTCCAACCCCGTCACCTCTCCCCTGGCCGTCTGGTAGAGCTCGTAGGTCGAGAACTCGACGATCTGGTTGTTCAGGGTCAAGTAGAGCTGGGTCTCGGCTTTGACGACGGCGTTGACGTTGACGACGGCGAGCTGGATGTGGTTCTCGACCCCCGGATCGGTCAGCATCAGGGCGAATTCACACGGGGGCGCGGCAAGGCGCTTGTAGAGATCCGGGCCCGATTCCCGGCGCAGCCGCCAACTCCCGGCCGGCGCCACCCACCAGCTGCCCTCGCGTGCGGGCTTCGTCTCGAACCCGCCGCCCATGTAGGGCGTCATCGACCGCTTGTTCTTCCAACGCTGACACCCCGGACACATGTACGGGGAGCTGGGGCACTTGGCCGGGACCGCCGGGGGCCGCCTGGAGCCCAGCAGCGGGGGCGGCTCACCGTGGACCGTCGTGCGCAGGCAGGGCCCGCTGCAGTAGTAGCACTCCCCCGGCCCCGTCACCTCGACGCCGAGGGACTGGGCGAACATCCGCGACGCCGTTAGTTTGGACATGCAAAGACCTTTCTTGTGACTAATAGGGGTCAGTCTGTACAATGACTCTGATTTTACAGTGTCTGCGTGACGTAGCATACCCAGAGGGGCGTAATGGGAGCGATTTCTAGACTGGCCGGCTCCGGCCAGGAATCGTGGACGAGCCGGCTGCAGGGCCCTACCAACAAGGAAGAGCCCCGCGGGAGGCCGATCCGTCCGCGCCCGAGTTCACTCTCGGCCAGCAACGACCGGCTGCTGAAGCTGCTGTCGGCTATGGAGAGCCCGTCCCCCGGCAGCTGGAGTGACGACCGCTACGAGCAGACGATGCGGCACTTCGTGGGCATCACCTACGTTGCCATCCACCGCGTCTGCGTCCAGCTGTCCCAGGCCAAGGCCAAGGTCTACCGCCACGACCCGAACCACCCCGAGGGCAAGGTCCCCATCCGCCGGGGCGAGGAAGCCTATGAGCTGGTCGAGCTGCTAGCCCGACCCAACGAGCAAGACAGCTTTGGCAAGCTGATGTACCGCTGGGGCCAGCAGCGGCGCCTGACCGGAACCGCCCTAACCTGGGCACCCCTCAACATGCTGGGGAAGCCCTACAAGCTGTTCAGCGTCCCCACGGCTACCGCCATCCCCCAGCCGGCCGTCAACGAAATATACCCGGACGGCTACTACCGCATCCAGCCGATTTACCCCTACGGCCCGTTCACGTCGGCCCCAGGGGTCAACAGCAGCGTCGGAGCCCCCGTAGACGCGCGGACGATGATGCGGATGTTCTACCCGCACCCGTTTTTGCGCTACGAGGGCTACAGCCCCCTGACGGGCATGCGGTTGCACATCGACGCGATCGAGATGATCGACAAGGCGCGCCACTACATGATGCGCCGCGGCATCTTCCCCAACGCGGTCCTGAACAGCACCGACGCCGACGGGGCTAGCGAGATCAACGACGACCAGATCGAGCGGATTCGCGCCCTGTTCGAAGAGGAGCACCAGGGGCCGGAGAACTTTGGTAGGCTGTTCATGGCCTACGCCGGCTGGAAGCTCGAGAAGTGGGGCGACCCCCCGTCGGAGATGGCTTTCGAGGGCGGCTGGGACCAGCTCAGCAGTTTCATTCTGGGCGGCGGCTTCGGCATCACGAAGCCCGCGGCGGGCATGGTCGAGGATTCTTCCTATCAGACCCTGTTCGCGACGATGAAGCAGCTCCACGTCGTGACGCTCGACCCCGAATGCCAGGAGATTTCCGAGGAACTGACCCGCTACCTGGGGTCGTACTGGGGCGACGACATCATCGTCGAAGTCGAGGTCCCACGCATCGACGACCACGAAATCACCTTCTCCCAGCTGGGGATTGCGATTCAGGGCAAGTGCATGACGAAGAACGAGCTACGCAAGAAGCTCGACATGCCCGTCACCCACGAGCTATGGGGCGCGGACTTCGCCGGGACGGATTCGATGTCCCCGTCGCAGATGCTCATGGGCGGGATGCAGCAGGGCCTCATGATGCCCGGCCAGCCGATGCCGACCGACCCCCTGGGTCAGACCCCCGGCGGGATGGTGGAGATGAGCAACGGCGGGATGGACCCGATGATGGCCGCGATGATGAACGGCGGCCAGGACCCGAACCAGATGGGCGGCACCCCCCCGTCGCCGGGCAGGCTGTCCCAGGGGTCGCTCGGGCCGCGTCCGGGCACGCTGCCGGGCAAGCGCCTGAAGGGCATGCTGACCGCCGGGGACAGGTTCTTGGGGGCCAACCCGCAGCGGTCGGTCTACGACATCTTCCGCGAGATGATGGGGGAGGCCAAAAATGGCAACGGACGTCACTGATTACGAGCAGGAGAGTCCCCCCGGCCTGTCGCTCGATGACCTGGGGGAAGTGGCCCGCGCCATCCGCGACGAGGTCAAGGACATGATCTCGGCCCACTTCAAAGAGGTCGAGCCCTACTTGGTGGGCAGGCTTTCAGAGGTGCTCGAGCGCAAGCTGACCCAGTCGCTGCAGGCTATGGAACAGCGGCACCTGCAGGCGATGGAGAAGATCACCCAGGGCAGCGAGGGGCTGATGGCCCAGGTCATTGCCGCCATCCAGGCGTTGCCCCGGCCGGACATCGACATCCAGTTCCCCGACGTCAACGTGGCAGCCCCCCAGGTCTCCGTCCAGGCCCCGACCGTCCAGGTGATGCCCGCCGACGTGCAGGTGACGTTCCAACCCCCGGCGATGACGGTGACCCCGCCGGACGTGAAGGTCACGGTAGAGGCCCCCACCGTCTACTGCGAGCCGGCCGTGGTCAACGTGGACGTGCAGGTGCCGGTTAGGAAGTCCAGGAAGCACATCAGTTACGACGAGTTCGGACGACCCGCGACCATCGAAGAGGAGGGGTAAGGCGTGCCAGCTACCAACGCACAGATGCAGACCTACGCGGACCAACGCATCCGAGTCCGGGCCGAACAGCTCCGGGCGGCGGTCGCGAGTCTCCGCGACGACAAGGCGGCGATAGAAGAGGTTTTCGACCGGGCGGCCAACGGCTCGGCGTGGACCGACGCCCGCACGGACGGCCCGCCGAAGCTGCTGGCGAGCCAGGACGTGTTGGTCTACAACTCGGTGGCCACGCTGTTGCTCAAGTGCATCGACGGCACGGCGGTGACGGGTGACGTGCAGCAACTGGCCGCGAACTGGCCCGCTTTCCAGGCGGCGTGCGTACAGCTGGTCGTGGGGTAACCAATGGCGAACGCCACCAAGTACGTTGACGGGGCGGCAGGCAACGATGCCAACTCGGGCAACTCGCCTGGGGCTGGCAACGCCTACGCCACCATCGGAGCCGCAATCTCTGCCATCAGCGGCGGCGGCAACATCGTGTACGTCAAGGCGTCGGCGACCTACACGCTCACGTCTACGCAGACGATCACCTGGGCTGGTGACTTCACCGACGGCTCCAATCTGATCGAGGGCTACACTACTACGCCGGGGGCGAGGGACGGCAGGCCGACGTTCACCACGGCGACCAACAACGTCCCCCTCTTCACCAGCAGCGTACTCAACTATATGACCTTTCGGCACCTGAAATTCACCAACACTGCGGGGACGCGGGCCGCTGCCGTGGTGGGTGGTGGCGCGTCGGCAACCCTCACCTTGCGTATCGAGGACTGCCTATCTGACGGCTGCACCTACCTGTTCGACGGCACCACCAGGGCCGCGAACCATCTGTCAGTAATAGGATGTGGGGTCATCAACGGCACGGGGCTGGCCCTCAACGGCGGCGTCAATGCGTCTGGTGCCCCCGATCAATACATCGGTAATTATGTCTACAACATGACCGGGACGGCGATCGTGTCGAACACTTCTGCCGTCACGGCAAACATCGTCGGCAACGTGTTCGCATCCTGTTCCTACGGCGTCCAGGACACGAACACGATCCGCACCTCCCTCTTGATACTGCTGAACAACACGTTCGTTGACATCGCGAACGACGCGGTGCGGACGGCGGCGAACACCGGATCGCTGTCCATCGGCTTGGCCGGGAATCTGTTCTACGGAATTGGCGGCTACGGCGTGCGGTTCACCACCGACCCGGTGGTGGAGAATAACAACCGCCTGCTGTTCAACTACGGCAACTTCTTCGGCGCGATGACCAGCGGCCAGTACAGCGGCCTGGCGGCGGGGTTGTGGGATGTGACCGGCCTGTCGGACCCGTTCGTCTCCCGCGCCGGGCAGGACTACCGACTGAACAGCACGGCCGGGGCCGGGGCACTGGTCCGGGCGGCAAGACTGCCACTCACCTTCCCAGGAGCGTCATTTTCGGCCTACGCGGACGGCGGGGCTGTCCAGCATCAGGACTCGGGCGGAGGGGGTGGTGGTGGCCTGATGGGATGCGCCCCGATCAACGCAATACTCGGATGAGGGTTAGATGTACGACCGCAACCGATCCGGACAGTTCGTCTACTTCTCCCTCGTCTCGGTGTTCTCCGGAACCCCCGTCACGGGCATCGCGTCGGGCAACATCTCGGGGCGGGTGGCCAAGGACGGCGCAGCCCTGGGGGTCTGCGCCGGCCCGATCATCGAGGACGGCGGTGGGCTCTACCACCTGAACGCCTTCGCGGCCGACACTGACTTCAACAACGCCGGCTTCCTGTTCACGGCCAGCGGCTGTAACGTGGTCGCGTTCACGGCCCTCAGTGATCAGAATACGTCGGGCAAGTTGTACACCGCGGCCGGCATGCAGGTCAACCTGCTCTCCGGCCAGACGGTCGGGATCTACAGCGGGAATTTGTCCGGCCAGGGCGTCACCACCCTGACCAACTCGGATAAGACGGGGTACACGGTCCTTTCCGGGACCACCTGGCTCAATCCGGGCCAGCAGGTCGGGGTCCTCTCCGGCCAGCTCTCCGGACAGCCCCTGTCCGCCACGGTCAACTCGGGCCTCTCGGTCATCGCAACCCTGTACCCGAACCAATCGGTGAACGTCAACAGCGGCAACCTGTCCGGCCAGCCCCTGACGGCCACAGTCGGGTCCGGCCTGTTCGTGGTCGCCTCTCTATTGTCCGGTCAGACTGTCCTTCTGGGCAGTGGCAGCCTCTCCGGACAGCAGGTGGTCGCTTTGACCAACCTGGACAAGACCGGATATTCCGTCCTCTCGGGCACGGTAAATCTGGCTTCTGGTATGATTGCCCAGGAGATCCCGAAGGCGGTCCTGACCTGGAACTTCAGCGGGGCCCCGGACGTCTCGGGCATCCCGAACCTGCTGAACGCCGGGCGCCTGCTGACCAACCCGGTCAGCATGACGGCCCTGTCCGGGAAGATGGTGGTCTACCGCGAGGACGGCGCGACGGTGGCGTACATCCGGAGCGTGACCGTCCAGTCGGGGGCTCAGCCGATGGTGGCCCTGGGGGGAGCGTAACGATGGCCGATCAGGCGGGAATGTTCGGGCCCCTCTACCCGCTGATGTACCCGGCGGGACAGCAGGGGCCGGCCCCGGTGCCGGGGGCCCAGGCCGGGCTGTACGGCCCCTTGTACTTCCTCATGTATCCGGCGGGGCTGGGGACGGCCGTCCCCAGGGCCGGAGCCAGCTTCGCGGGCCTCTCCCTGCGGATGCTGGGCGACGAGGCGGTGATGCGCGAGCGCCTCAAGAAACTGAAGCTGATCGGCCTGGCGGGCTTCGCAACCCGGAGGCAGCAGCAAGAGCACAACGACCGAATCGTGTCCGCCATCTACACCGTCGTCGCAATGGAGGCCTGAGCCGTGCCGTCACTGATCCTGGGTAACCGCTCCGGCGGCGAGAACATCCTGTCGGGCAACACCTTCTCCGGCCACATCCTGTCGCCGATCGGCGGGGTCACTTTGCGATTGGCCGCCACCGCCTCGGGCAACATTTATGTTGGGATGTCCGGCGGCGTGACCATCAATTCCGGCGGGGTCGCCCCCAACCACCTGTCGGGGATGCTCGACGGCGTACTGGTCCCACCGGGCGGGACGTGGGTGGTCCCGAAGGCGTTCTTGGGCCCCTCGGGGTTCCCGCAAATCTTCATCGCAACCGACCCGGCCGCCTCCGGCCAGGCCCGCCTCTACTACGAGTTCACTTGATCCGCTGGGCTCCTGACGGGGGGTTGGGAATGTGCTCGGGGCGACTACCGCGGAGGGAGACGTGCTAACCAGTATTGCGATCGGCTCGGGTGCCGTCGGGTCGGGGAAGCTGGGTGACAACGCCGTCAAGGCAAACAACGTCACCTCGGGCATCCTGCAGAGCTACCACTTCGCCAGCGGCGGCCTCTCGGGCATCCTGGGCAGTGGCTCCGTCGGTGCGGCTCAGTTGATGGCCAATTCGGTCCTCTCCGGCCATATTGGGACGGGGGCGGTCGCAGCCCTGGCCGTCGCGTCGGGCATCATCAACGGCAACCACCTGGGCAACGGTGTGGTGGGGTCCGGCCCGTTGGCCTCTGGGGCGGTCTCCTGGGCCCACATGGCCTCGGGAGCGGTACGATCCGGCAACTTGGCCGCCCTGGCCGTGACGTCGGCATCGTTGGGGTTCCAACAGATCGGGGTGGCCCACATCGCCTCTGGCGGTTTGGGGAGCGGTTTGCTCGCCTCTGGTAGCGTCGCGGCAATCCACCTGGCATCAGGCGTGCTCGGAAACAGCTCTGGCAGCATCTCCTCCGGGCTGCTGGGGAATCAGGCGGTAGTTTCTGGCTCGATCGCGCCGGGAGCCGTGGGGCACGCTTTAATCGCATCCGGCGGGGTGACGTCCGGGCACCTGGGAAATCAGGCGGTAGCTTCCGGCAGCCTTGCCTCGGGGGTCATCGGCAACGTCCACGTCGCATCGGGTGGATTCGGCTCAGGGGCCATCGGGTCCGGCGTACTGGGCCAGGTGCACTTCGCGTCGGGTACGGTCCTGGTGACCAGCGGGTCCGTCACGTCCGGCAAGCTGGGCGACGCCGCCGTCAACTCTGGCAACCTGGCCTCGGGCATCGTCGGCTGGCAGAACCACGCCAGCGGGTCGGTCCTCTCCGGGCACCTGGGCAACCTGGCCGTGGGCTCGGGCAACGTCGGGGTCCAGCAGCTGGGCAACGTCCACGTCATCTCCGGCGGGTTTAGCAGCGGAGCCATCGCGCCGGGAACCATCGGTGCCGTCCACTTCGCCTCCGGCATCAGCCTGCTGACCAGCGGGTCGGTCGGGTCCGGGTTCCTGGGCAACTACGCCGTCGTCGCCAATAGTATAAACTCTGGGGTGATCGGGTCGCAGCACCTCGCGTCCGGTGGGGTGCGGTCGGGCGCGATCGGGAACCTGGCCGTCAACAGTGGCAACGTCTCCCCCGGCGTCATCGGGTCCATCCACATCCTCGCGGCCGGGATCACCTCGGGGAACATCGCCCCCGGAGCGATCGGTCAGGGGCACCTGGCCTCGGGGGCCGTGCAGTCCGGCCAGCTGGGCAACGCATCCGTCTTCACCCTGGCGATCGCCGACGGCGCGATCACGACCGCGAAGGTCGCGTCGGGGGGTATTCAATCCGGGGGGTTGGGCAGTGGACAAGTCGCATGGCCCCATCTGGCGAGTGGAGCTGCTCGGTCTGGTCATCTGGGTAATGCTGCTGTTAATTCTGGCAACCTGGCATCGGGTGCTGTGGGAACTCTCCACATCGTCGCGGGCGGCCTGGGGTCGGGGGCCATCGGGTCTGGCCAGGTTGGGGGATCTCACCTCGCGAGCGGCGGCGTCCTGTCTGGCCACCTCGGGGCAGGTGCGGTCACTCAGGTCAGCCTGGCGAGCGGCATTGTCGGAACTCTAGCAATCGTCTCCGGCGGGCTGGGCTCCGGCGCGATCGGCTCCGGCCAGATCGGGCCGTTCCACCTGGCCTCGGGAGCCGCCCTGCCCGTCTCCGGCACCATCACCCGCTTCCTGATGGCATCCGGTGCGATCACCAGCGGCCACGTCGGCTCCGGCGCCGTCCTGGGCGAGCTGGGTGGCGGTGCCCGGACCATCGCCTCGGGCACGGTCGGGCCGAACGACCTGGGTGCCCTGTCGGTCCTGTCCGGGCACCTGGGAGCCGGGGTCATCGGCATCCAGCACCTGAACTCGGGAATCCTGTCGGGGCTGACGCTTTCGGGCGGGGTCGGTTCGGGCGCCCTGGGCTCCATCCATTTCGGGCCGGGGTCGATCACGAGCGGCGGTATCGGCTCCGGCCAGGTCGGCTGGCCCCACCTGGCCTCGGGTACCGTCCGGTCCGGCCACGTCGGCAACGGGGCGGTCATCGGCGGAGACCTCTCCGGGGCGCTGGGGATCGCCTCGGGCACGGTCACTCAGTTCAACATTGGTTCGGGTCAAGTTAACAGCGGCCACGTGGGCTCCGGTCAGATCGGGGCGGGTCACCTGGCCAACGGCGCCGTGGGCTCCGGGGCACTCCAATCCGGACGCATCAGCTGGCCCCACCTGGGTGCCGGGGCCGTCCGCTCGGGCCATCTGGGTTCGGGGGCCGTCGGGGGAGCCCTGGCCGGGTTCGGCATCGGGGCCGGGAGCATCGGGTCGGGAGACATCGGGTCGGGCCAGATCAGCCGATTCCACCTGGGCGACGGGGCGGTTACTTCTAGCAACATCGGGAGTGGACAGGTCGGTCAGAACCACCTGCAGCTGGGGGCTGTCGGCCAGGCCCAGCTGGCCTCGGGGGTCAACCCGGCCCTCGGATTCTTCCAGACGGCGGAAATGGTCTCCGGCGTGAAGGCCGTGACCCTGCTGTCGGGCAACGTGCTGGGGCTGGCGCAAGCCGGGTCCGGGTTGCGACTGCCGGTCTTCGGTATCGTATTCGGGAACTACGCATCGGGCGTGGCCGCCCAGGTCAACTTCATGGGCGCGACGCAGGTCACTTCTGGTCTGGACGCGACGTGGTCGGGTCAAGCCGGTCGGCTGTTGTACGTCGGGTCGGGCGGTAACATTATCGCCCAGGGAGCCCAGGCCTCGGGCAACGCCTGGCAGCGGGTCGGCGTCGGCTTCTCGGGCGGCATGATGGTCAACATCAGCGAGACGATCACGAGTGGCGGAATCGTGACGCCAGCGGGAACTTTTTGACGGGGGATGAGCTATGGCAGGAGAGGTGATAGCGACCCCCGGAGACACCGGGCTGACGCTCCATTTCGAGGTGTACAACGTCAACGGGCAGCCCTGGAACGCCTCGGGCGGCGGGGCTTTCGAGGCTTACCAGACGTCGCACTACGCCAGCTATTCCTTCTCGATGGCCGAGCAGGGGACGGCCAGCATGGTCTATTTGGGGAACTTCCCGACGGCCATCGGTCCCGGCCTGTACAACGTGGTCGCACGGCGCCAGGCGGGGGGTAGTCCGCTCGAAACCGATCAGGTGGTCGCCCAGGGGGAGTTGCACTGGAACGGCTCGACGGTGATCCCCCTGTCCTCACTGGCGACGTCGGGGCAGGTCTCGCAGCTGATCCCGCTGCGGCCCACCCGCGGCGTGGCGATCCCGAACTTCCTGTTCAAGATGGTCTCGGCGACCGACGGGAAGTCCCCGGTGACCAGTGGGGTCATCTCCGGCATGATCTCCCGGGACGGGGCGGCTTTCGGCCCCCTCCAGTCCGGGGCGTTCACGGAGGTCGGCAAGGGCTGGTATTCGCTGATGGCCCTGACGAGTGCGGACCTGCTGTGCAGCATGGCGGCGGTAGTGTTCACGGCCAACGGGGCGGATCAACGAGACTTCGGTTTCCTCTTACAACGGGCCAGCGGACAGGCGGTATAAAAACGAACGCCGCCGGGCTCTACCCCCAACCCAACGGGGGGCTCCGCGGCGGCGTTCGCTGGTGTTGCCTGACTAGTTCAGCTTCTTCACCTTGGCCTTCGCAGCCGGCTCGGGCAGTCCGGGCACCTCCTCGGCCGGGGCGGGCAGCCCCACGTTCTCGCGCAGGTTACCGTTCATCTCCCGGAACGTCCCGGCGATGGCCGACAGCTGGTCGGCGACGGCGTTGATGGAGTCGGTGATGCGGGACACGGCGGACCAGAGCTTCAACATGGAATCATCTCCTGACGGGGTTACACGGGCTGACACAGTTGCTCGATCGGGATGTTGTAGAACTTGGCGATTCGACCCAGCACCGAAACTTTCGGCGCCTTGACTACGGACTCGTAGCGGGAGTACATCTGGCGGCTGACGCCGATGCCGGCTGCCGCGACGTCCTGGGAGACCCCCATTTCCTCTCGCAGCCGGCGGATGAGGTTGACGCAGGGGTGGGCCGTTGCGTCGGCAATCTGCTGCTTACGGCCCCTTACGGACTTCTTGGTTATGATGGTCATTAGATTTCTCTTTGTCTTCGATGTTTTGGCAGGCCTGTCTTACCGAATCGGAGTCGTAACCCAGATTGCGGATTTGCCAGTCCATCAGCATTCGGAGTTGCTCCAGCACGTCCCGGTCGATCCATTTGGTCTTGGTGCGATCGGTGTTCTGGACGGTGTACTGTTCAGTAAACATGGAATCGTCTCCTCAGTTGGATTCGGTGATCAAACAGACAACCCATAGGGTAGCCACGGGGCGTGACCATTCGCAGCGTTGACGTTTCCGCACCAGCCGGACCAACCCCTTCTTAATCAGCTGACGGGCCAGGTCGGGGGAGAGCGAGGCCCGCTTGTCCTCATCCCTGGCCATGCGATCAAGGGCCTTCTGCTGCCGTTCGGTGATTCGCATTGGAATCGTCTCCTGGGGTTCTCGTCTGGGCATTTCAATCATAGCATCGGGTTTGGAAAAAGCAAGCGGGAATTGCAAATTATTCCCGCTTGCCCCAGGGGACTACCCCCGCTTGTCGGTGTACACGGTCACCTGGGCGGGGTTGATCTCGTTGGCCCTGGCCGCATGGACGAGGTACGGTCGGATCAGGATGCGCTTGCGAAGCGACCCGTTCGGGCCGTGTGGCTGCATCTTCCAGTGTCCCCGCACCCAGTGGGGCGCCACCGTCCGCCCCGTCGGGTCTCCGGGCTCCCCCTGGGTGGGCTTGCGGACCGTGATCTCTTTCGTGAACTTGACCTGATGGAACGCCTCCTTGACGCGCCGGGCCGCCTTCTCGCCCTTCTCCCCCGGACTCTTGGCGAGCCACTGGTCCTGCACTAACGCCTTCGGGTACGCCGGTCCCACGTCACATCCGTAGTTCGTCAGGGCGAGCGCCATGTTCAGGGCGACCCGCTGGGCGCTGTGGCTATGCTCCAGGTCGCGCTCCAGGTCCTCGTCCTTCTCGACCGTCCGCAGGGAGTTCTCGATGGGCCACTTGTCGTCGGCCCGGATCATGGTGGTAATGTCGTACTTGCCGTGCCGGCTGTACAGGTTGAGGCACAGGCAGCCGTCAAATCCGGTACAGATCAGGCAGGCTTTGAAGACCGGGTTGTCCGACAGCTCCACCAGCAGGCACCGGAACGGGCAGGCAAAGTCGTTCACCGACAGGTCTAGGCTGATGTGACTAAAGGCCTCGGCTTGCTCTGGGGTCGGGCGGGCGATCTTCGGGCCGTCCGCGACCCACATGCACACCGCCCCGATCCCGACCGCGTCAGAGGACGTCGGGACGATGTTGATCAGGCGGTGCGCCGACGGGGTGTTGGGGACGACCCGGTAGTGCGGGAATTCCTCCGGGACAACGTTGAACAGTCGGTCGTGTGGGGTCTGGGACAATTCATGGTTCAGGTCATGTATCCACTGGACCATCTTGTCCTCGCGGACGAGGTCCTGGATTCGTTGGATCTGCTTGACGGCCATCGGATTCGTCTCCTCATCAGACCCAGGGGGCGGGCTTTCCCCCTGGGCACCTCGGGGTTGGGGTTACTCGCAGCGGCTGGCTGGGACCGCGAAGGGGTTGCCGGTCCAGTTCAGGGGGCGGAGTCGGAAGAAGGCAACCATTCGGCCCTTGTGGGGGCCGAAGTTGATGCGGTCGCGAAACTCTTCAACCACCTCGTAGCGGTCCATCCGGCCGGACTTGCTGCGGTAGTTGACCTCGCGGCGCTGGGCGGGTTCCTGGAAGTTCTCGCCGACCTCGTCCTCATACTGCCGCTTGGCCTCTTCGGCCGCCTTAACGTGCCGGCAGTCCTGCTGATAGTCCGGGTCCGATGCGAACGCCTTCTCCTCGGCCTTCTTCTCCTGCTGGGCGAAAGCCCGGTCCACCTCCGCGTTCTCTTTCGCGCCCAGGATGAAAGTGCCGATCACGACCTCTTCGGCCCTGGCCCCCTGGGACTCGGCCATCGCCTTGAAGACCTTCATGTCATCGTAGCTCAGGTCCATCGTGATCGCCTTGCCGGGGATGTGCGTCCGGGTCAGGGTGACGATGACCTGCTTCTGGGTCTCCCCCAGCGCGCCCCAGGCGCCGGCTTCCAGGCTGTACACCAGGGTACGCCCCGTCTGGACGGATTCGACGGCGATCACCAGGGCCTTCGGGGTCTTCTCAAGGCTGATTCGGACGGATGCGGTCTTGGACATTGGAATCGTCTCCGGTTGGGTTGGGTTTCGCTTACAACCTAATGATAGCATGGGGTTTGGAAAAAGCAAGGGAAAGTTGCAAATTAATTCTCCCTTGCTTGGAGGGTCAATCCGTTTTCTTGACGATGACGCCCTTCGGCACCCGGACGTCGGATCGCTCTCGCGTGGTCATTCTTGGGACGATCCACGCCTTCTTGGCCGCGTCCCACTTCCCGCCCAGGCTGCGGATGTAGTCTCGGTGGGGGTAGGTGTCGCCGGACCATTCGGTTTCAGATTTGAACATGCTCATCGGATTCGTCTCCTGTCTCGGGTTTCGGGATCTCATCGTCCCGGTAGAATAACTATACCCCCTGGAATCGAATAAGCAAGGGAAAATTGCAAATTATTTTGGAGGACCCGTGATCATCGACATGCAGCTGAACGCCCAGATAGTCGGATTGTTCATCTACCCGGACACCTACAGCGGCAGTTCTGAGCCCCCGTCGGACGTCAGGGAGACCATCGTCATCTGCGGCAGCGCGACCAGGGGCCGGACCAGCCAGGTCACCGGCTCCGGTGACCAAGACGAAGAAAATTGTTGCTGACCCCTATGCACGGGAGTTCTAGCCCTGTAATGTAGTCAACGTCAGAGTCGAGAGAGATGGGCGTGGGAGGGTGTTCACAGCACCCTCCCATCTTTAGAGCCAGACCTATATAGGACCTGTATCAGTGAAGCCGTTCCTGGTGCACATCGGCGACGAGAGACACCGGATGCTGCGCACCCTGGCCCAGCAGACCGAACTGTCCATGGCCGAGGTGGTGAGGCGGCTGCTGGACGGCGGATTCAATCAAGACAATCTGAACGAGGCCTTCCCCTTCCACTCGGGCCGCCTTACACCAAAACCGGAGAAGAGCTAGCATGCCCGGAGCCTGGGAGCTGAAGAAGCAGAACAAGGTCGTCACCGTCATCCTGCACACCGGGGTCGTCTCCTTCGCGTGGGCGGCCAACTTCCGCCGGATGAAGATTCCCGGACCCGACCCGATCGGCCTGTCGGGCTACCCCTTCGACCACGCCCGCAACGTCGGCGCAAAGATGATGCTGGACACGAAGGCCGAATGGCTGTTCTTCCTCGATTCCGATATTTGCACTCCGGTGGACTGCGTGGAGCGGCTAATCGCCCGAGGTAAGCCGGTCATTTCAGCATTGTACTGCCGGCGCTCTCCCCCGCAGGGTGTTCCGGTTGCCCGCAAGAACGGGCAGTGGCTGACTACCATCCCAGGGCCAGGACAGGACCCGCTGGTCGAGGTCGATCTGGTCGGGACTGGTGCTCTCCTCATTCACCGGACGGTGCTGGAGCAGCTACCTGCCCACCGCCCAGGCAAGCCGTGGTTCGACTGGCGTGTTGACCTACAGGGCTTCATCCCCGCTGAGCGAGCAATGTCAGAAGATTTTTGCTTCTGCCAGTCCGTTCGGGAAAACCTGAACATCCCGATCATCCTCGACACCTCGATCCGTTGTCGACACATCGGTGAGGCCGAAGCTGACTTCGGGACCTTCACCCCGGTCGGCAGTCTACCCCTGGTCGCATAAGAGAGTAACCGAAAAATGCGCGTCGCGGTCATCAGTTCGTCGGTCTTTCCGTGTCCACCAACTGGCTATTCTGGGCTCGAGTATATCGCCCATCAGTGCGCGGCCGGCTTGGCCAAGCTGGGGGTGCAGGTGGCTCTGATTGCCCCCGACGGGTCCACCTGCCCCGGCTGTGACGTCATCCACTGCGGCCCCGGCGGCCAATGGAGCGAGGAGCAAGCATACGACCGCTATTGGCAGGCGCTCCCCACGTTCGACGTAATCATCGATCATTCGTGGTCCAAGAGTTCATACATCCTCAAGTGCGAGGGGCGCCTGCAGGCCCCCGTCCTGGGCGTGTGGCACTCGTTGGTCGATTCGATGTACAAGGAGCTGCCTCCGCTCGACAAGCTCTGTACGGTGCTACTGAGCGAGGACCAGAAGAACCACTACGAGGCCCTGTGGAATCGACCCGGACGTGTGGCTTACAACGGGGTGGACCCGGACTACTACAAGCCCATGACCACGCTGCGCGGGGACCGGGCCCTGTTCCTGGGGCGGTTCAGTAGCGTCAAGGGTCCCGACCTGGCCATCGACGCCGCGATCAAGGCCGGGGTGGGCCTTGATCTGATCGGGGACTTCTCCATCACCAACGAACCTGAGCTCCTCCAGCACTGCCAGCAGTTCTGTGACGGCGAGAAGATCAAGCTGGTCGGGCCGGCCAGGCGGGGCGAGTGCGTCCGCTGGTTCTCGACCCGGAGCTTCCTGATCCACGCCAACGCCCGGTTTCGTGAACCGTTCGGACTTGCGCCCGTCGAGGCCATGCTGTGCGGCCAACCCGTGATCGCGTTTGATTCTGGAGCTATGCGTGAAACTATCCGGCACGGGGAGACCGGCCTGCTGGTCGAGACGCAGGAGCAACTGGTTGATGCCGTCAAGATGCTCGCCGAGCCGGGGGCGATCTCCCAGGAGACCCGAGAGGCCTGCCGGGATTGGGCCCTCAAGTTCAGCACCGAAAACATGGCGAAGCGCTACCTGGAACTGTGCCAGGAAGCCCTCGCCGGGGGGTGGTAATGCACTTAGTCGATGAACGACTCCGCAGCGCGACCGGGCAGGACTCTCTGTTCTGGTTGAACCGGATCGGCGCCCTGATCGAGAAGTGTGGGCGTCAGATCGAGGGGTACGAGCACGACCCACACCTGAAGACCAATGACCCGGACGTCTGGGTGGGGGAGCTCTCCACCGAAGTGTGGAAGGCCATGCTCCCCCGGATCGCCAACGCCGGGACCGACCCGAACCTGGCGATGTCACAAATCCTGTCGATGGTCCTGGGGCTGTTCTTCGCCCGGATCGCACGGGCCAAGGCCCACGACAACCGGCGGCCGATCGAGGACCGTCAGCACGCCATCGCCGCGGCCGGCTGGTACTCCCTCTACCTGGACCAAATCACGCACTCGAGTATTCGTGATCACGAATACTTCCCGAAGCAGGGCTGGGACGACCCGCACCTACCGACCGCCACCTACAAGCCCGACGCGGCCCAGCTGTCGCGCGCCGGCTACGCCAAGGACGCGATCGAGAAGATGATCGCCGAGCCGAAGAAGACCCAACCGAAGAAGCCCACCCCCAAGAAGAAGCCCCGGAGGAAGAAGTGAGAATCAACGTCGACAAGGCCAACCCCCGCAAACTACGCCCCCTCGGAAGTATGGTCATTTGCTATCGGGAGGTCATTCCGATGCGCGGGGGCATCGCCCTCCCACAGAACAGTCCAGCAGCCGCCCGCTGGACTGTCATCGCCATCGGCCCAGACAACAAACACGACATCAAGATCGGTGATGAGGTCCTGCCGGGTGCCCAGCTGAACGCGCAGGGGCAGATGATCAACGTAGCACCCATTCCAGGTGATAAGGACCTGTGGATCGTCGAGGCGGACGCCCTCACAATGGTCATTGGCGACCCGGAGTACGCGAAGGCGCCTCCGAAGAACGCCTACGAACTGGCCTTCGGGGATGACGTGACCAATGGCTAAGACCCGCGGACTGTTCCTCACCTGTGACGACGTCGGGAACGAGAACACCGGCGGTGGCCAGGTCGTCACCAACGAGTTCGCCGCCCTGACGATGTTCGCGGGTGTGGCGTCCGTGGTCAAGCCGGAGCCCCACCCCCAGGGGCTCGACGACCCGTTCTACCTGGACGGGACGGTGCTGGAGAAGCTGCGTCTAGCCGAAGATTGGATCAAAGAGCACAACCCCCTGATCCACGTCTACGCCGGGTGCTTCAGCAAGTCGCTGGAGTACCTGAAGGGTCTGGGCTGCACGATCACCTACACGGTCGCGGCCCACAGCGTCCCGGCCAGCAAGAAGGCCCACGAAGACATGGGCCTGCCGTTCGGGTATCGGCACCTGAATGACCCTTACCTCTTCAAGGAGTACATCCGGGGGTACGTCGAAATTGCCGATGTGGTGATTTGCCCCAGCGAGTACAGCGCCCGGACGGTACAGGAGCAGGGCCGCAAGGGCAGGATTCAGGTGATCCCTCACGGCTTTAACCCCTGCCAGAAACCCCTACGTTCGAAACCACCGGAAGTCTTTACCGTCGGCTACCTGGGGGCTTACGGCCCCGACAAGGGCGTGCCTACGCTGCTGAAAGCATTCAAGGACTTCCTCATCCGGGGCGGGGAGGGTAGGTTGCTGCTGGGCGGCCGGGATTCCCAGCACCCGGCGATCAAGGAGTGGTGTAGGGGTGCCGGGCTCCCGTCGGACAAGGTGTTCGCGCTGGGGTGGTTGGATTCCCCCTATGACCTGTACGACGCCTGTTCTGTCTACGTCCAACCCAGCAACACCGAGGGATTCGGCATCGAGGTCATCGAAGCCCTTTCCCGCGGGGTCCCGGTGGTCTGTAGCATAGGAGCGGGAGCTGTCGATCACACCTTCTGGAAGTTCCCGGCCGGGAACGCCGCCGAACTGACCCGTTACCTGGGGCACCTAACCGACCACGGCGTCCAGGGAATGAATATCGAGAACTGGGTCAAGGACATGACCTGGCCGCTGATCCAGGGCGAATACACAAAGCTGTGGGAGGAGATCACATCCTAAACTTCACCAAATTCGAGACGTTCCAGAAGCGACTCGCGGACAAGCACGGCGCCCTACGCGACAAGGCCATCGGTGAGATCAACCAGCTCATCCACAAGGCCGACGCCCTCCCGATCATCCTGCCGGTCGCACTGTTCTCCGACGTCCCCGCCGTCCGGGGGGACCTGATCAACATGCTCAGGCAGTCCGGTTGGGTGGTCCGGGGGCCGAGTCTCAAGCCGCTCGGCGAGACGGACCCCGACAGCAGGGGCGAGAAGGTCATCGAACTGCACGCCCCCGACAATCAATCAGACTGGAGGACCGCGAAGTGAATCAGACCCAAGCGATGCCCGAACTCCCGGCCGGGTTCACCGGCATCTCGATCGTGACCAAAGGCCCGTCGACCAACCTGGGCATCGTGGTGTCTCTTGACACCTTCGCCCAGCTCCAGGAGGGCTTCGTCAACGGGACCCTACCTGAGTTCTTGACCGACCAGAACGTCCACGTCGCCCCCGGCACGGCCCGATTCGCGGTCAAGACGTCGGAAATCGTCATGCTCTTTGAGTTCGGGAAGCCCCAATCGGCGGCCCGCCCGATCGGCCCGGCCCCCGCGACGGTCCCGCCGTTCACCCGCCCGTCCCCGATCTTCCCCGGACTCGGGAAGCAGCTGCTCGGAGGTAAGTAATGTTCAACCTGAAGACGATGAATTTCGAGTTCGACACGACGAAGCAGTACCTCGAGCTCGGGGGCGGGGCGGCCCCCATCATCCGCCCCAACGCCGACGTGCGTGAATGCTTCGACAAGGAGGGACGGCCGACGGTTGACGCGATCATCAACCTGGAGCTCCCGTTCACGGCGGACCATAACCAGCCGCTCCAAGACGGCCAGTTCGACGGTATCTTCAGCAAGTTCGCCTTCGAGCACGTCAGCTGGCGGGTGCTCCCCCAGCTGCTGAAGGAGTGCTGCCGGATCGTGAAGCCGGGCTCCCCGATCGTGCTGGTGCTGCCCAACACCAAGGCGCAGATGGAGCACCTGCTCAAGAGCCAGGACTGGGACGACGGCGGGAGTATGCTGTTCGGGGGACAGGACTACGGGGAGAACGCCCACAAGGCCTTCATCAGCCCCGAGAAGATCGAGAAGCAGCTCGCAGAGGCCGGGTTCACCGAGGGCTTCGAGTGGGTGCCGTTCGGCGAGAAGAAGACCGACATGATCCTGAAGGTCTTCAAGGGGAACAAGAGCATCTTGCGACACGAGGCGTCGGTCGTTAACGACCTCCAGGGATACCTCGAGCGCCGCAAGCTGGGGAACGCCCCACCGCCCCCCAAACAGCCCACCCCGGAAGAGGTCGACCGGGATTGGGCTCGGAGGCTGATGGAAGAAGTCGAGCACGAAAAGGAAAAACCCATCCGTGTCCTGGGGGAGCAGATGGTGCAAGTGTACGGCCAAACTCATTCTGAAGCGGCCAGTATGACTGACCTGGGACTGAATCAGGGTGTGGTTGTTAACAGGGATGATCTGAGTGACGATGAACTCAAAGAGATGAAGCGCCAGGTTTTGAACCGGCGCCCGGCTCCCGAGAAGCTCCGTGCTCTGACCCCTGCTAAGGTGCAGGCTCCCCCCGGCCTGACCGTACCGGACGCGGAGCAGAGGAAGGCACTCCTCGCCGGCCTCCCGATTACAACGTCCAAGGAGGTCTCGGCAACCAGGCAGGGCATCCAGCGGGCCGAGGGCGAGGAGGCTACGAAGCTCCGCTTGGAGCAGCTGGAGCACTTCGATCGCCGGTACTTCGACGGCGGCGGCCCCTGGGGCGGGTTTGACGCCTACTGGGACTTCCCGTGTCATGAGTTGACGGCCCAGAAGATCCTGGCCCTACGCCCCGAGTCCGTGCTGGAACTCGGGGCAGCGCGGGGCTACGTCCTGAAACGCCTGGAGGCGGCTGGGGTCAATGCTGAGGGTTGGGACGTCTCTCAGCACTGTTACCTGACGCGCGTGTCCGACGGAGTGAGGCCAGTTGACGTTACCGATCCGGAGGTATGGTCAAGGGCAGCGGATAACGCGAGATGTGCCCCGTTCGTCGACCTATGCTACTCGGTCAGCTTCTTCGACCACCTCCCGGAAGGGCTGATTCCCTACGTGCTCGAGGGCATGGCGAAGTACACTAAGCGGGGCGTCCACGGGGTAAACTTCGGCCCCCAGGAGGGGGACAAGACCCGGCTGACGTGCAAGCCGAAGGAGTGGTGGCAGGCGATCATGCCAAAGGGGCACCGAATCGTCAACAAGGACGAGATGGAGTCCGGCACCTACCAGGAGTCTTACCTCAAGGGCGACGGCAAGGTCAAACTGAACCTGGGCAGCTTCACGACCATGTTCCACCACGGCTGGCAAAATATCGACATCGTGAACGTTGGTCAGTTCGCGATGCAGTCGGGCTACCAGTTCACCCACTGGGACGTCCGCCAGGGTCTCCCCTACGGCACCGAGTCGGTAGATTGTATCTATTCATCGCATATGATCGAACACCTAACGGCCGCGGACGGGCTGGCGTTCCTGAAGGAGTGCCGTCGGGTCCTGAAGCCCGACGGGGTGCTGCGGGTGCTGATGCCCGACGCCGGGAAGTTGATCGGGATGTACTCGGCCGCCCAGTCTCCGCTGAAGATGGAAAACCCGCCGCTTTCCTTGTCAATGTTCGACCAGCTGTCCAAGACGTGCGGGGAGGCCAGGACCGAGGCGGGCAAGCTCTACGAGCTGCTGGTCGCCCACCACAGTGCCCTGTACGACGCGGAGACGCTGGTGGGGGCACTACAGGAGGCGGGATTCCGGGGATACCAGCACGTCGGGGAGGGTAGCGCCCGTGCGGATGATGACCACACGGACGAGAACTACCGGCAGTTGCTGGGCGAAACGTTCAATCCGCTACCAGACATTTCGCTGGTAGCGGATTGCGTCGGGTCAGTCGACCTACGTTAAGTAGTCGGGCCGGTCGGCGGTGATTCCAGCTTGTGCTTCCGTGAGGCGGTTGGTCAGAAACTGGGCCACCGCCTCAGCACTTTCCCCCTTCTCCCAACGCTCGCGGACCTCGAAATCCCCGTGCCATACCGAGGCACAGGTCAGCTTGTGAACCCGCCTACAGAACAGGTCATAGTGCACCGTTCACCTCCTGGGGGTTCTTGCGCTTGACGTGCCGGGCCAGCACTTTGATGATCCCGAAGTAGTCCCGGACGTAGACCCATTCGCCCTGGTGCCACTGGACCGTGGCACCGTTGTCCGCCCACTCGCCGGACGTCCACACCAGTATTTCGGTGCCTGGGGCAAGTTGCTCGTTCATCTGGAATCGTCTCCTCTGGGGGTTAATCGTTCTGTCGCAAAGCAGCCATCCGGACGCAGTCGGGGACGGGGAAACCGCTGTCGGTCCAGGCATCCAGCAGGATGCGCCAACGCAGGTCCAGCTCATCCTGAGCCCAGCTGCGGCCGTCCAGGTGCAGATGATCGACCAGGGGGAGCGCCGTCCCGATAATGTCGGAGTCGACCGGCCCGAAGGGGCAGTCGGGGTAGATCAGCTCGGGCTCGGCCAGGCCGATGACCTGGAGGTTCTCAGGGTTAACGTAGCGGACGTAGTCCCCCATCCCGTTGGGCTCGCTGGAGAGGTGGGCGTAGGGGCCATAGTTCCCGGACCCGGTCACGTGGACGTACCACTGGGTCCCCACCTTCACCTTGCGGCCGGCGACCACCTGGACGCGGCACCCGATGCGGACCTTCTTGGCCTCGCGCTGGGCCTTCTCGTGGGCGTACTGGGCGCCCCGGAGGGAGCCGATCCAGGCGACCAGCCTGGAGTAGTCACTAGCCTTCTGGGCAGTAGCCTCGTCGGCGTCGGACTCCCCCGTGCTCCAGGTGTTGCTGTCGCGGCCGCTAGTCAAAGCAACGGTCACGACCCGGCCGTTCTCCCACACTTTCGCCTCGGTGCGGACGCCGCTGTCGATCATGGCGTTGTCGCTGGGGACGTGGTAATGGACGGCCTCGACCCTGATGACCTGTCCCTCGTGCGTAGTGCCGGTCTGGAAACCGTCTTGGAAGTTGCGGATGGGCATAGGAATCGTCTCCGGGGGGGGTTGGGTTTTTCTCTACATCCCAATCATACCCCCAGGAAATCGAATAAGCAAGGGAAAATTGCAAAATCCGGTCGATTCACAAAAATAGCCCCTTCCGGTAAGATTCGTTGTGAGTCGGTGCACCCGAACAGAACAGAACAAGAGGACGCAGACAGTGAATGCAATCTACAACGCCCGCGGCGGGTACAAGCTGAACAGCATTTACAGCGGGCAGGTCGCCCCGCTGGTCGCCCGGTCCGGCCCCGGCATGAGCTTCGCCGGATCGGACGTCCAGCTCCAGGCCGGCAACGGCCGTCTGAACGCCATTATCCCCCACCAGACGTACCTGACCCTGTCGGGCCTGAACATCAACCTCTACGACGCGGCGCTGCCCGTCTCGGGCGGTCCCGTCGTGGCTTCCGGCCACATCCCGCTGGGCGGGCTGCCCACGGGCTTCGGCGTCTCGGGGCAGCTGGCGCAGGCCAACGTCCCGATCCTGTTCGACATCCCGTTCTGGAGCGGCCTGTGCATCAACAGCCGATCCGGTCAGATCGGCTGCACGGTCATCTGGACCCCCGAGAACTTCTCGACGGTGATCTAAGATGAAAGTGAACCCCTCACCATTCCGCAAGTCCCTCGGGGCGGGGGG